>ENA-OFCE01000167-OFCE01000167.1-metagenomes-genome-assembly--contig:-NODE-167-length-48044-cov-26.597637_pt1 | contig 48044 bp, 33 predicted proteins | sample MGYA00153388_OFCE01 | MGnify analysis MGYA00153388 | reverse complement strand
TGCACTCAGACATGACAAGCGAGGAGACGGCACTGCCGTCTCCCTACAATTAATCACGGTAGGGACACGGCACTGCCGTCTCCTAATTTCAGCTACTAATAATTCCGATGCTACCGGATTTGATATGAAGGGGAGAGGGGGAGAATTCGACTGTATAATCCCAAATCCGGCTTTAATACCCCCTATATTCTTGAGTCCGCGAAGGCGGACTTCGTTTGTGTAGTAGCGGTTTCAACCGCCGAGTTATATTTTCGAGTCACATCTCATACATAACTGGAGACGCCCGCCCGCTTTTTGCCGTGCTCAGGCGCTGTAGCTTGAGGCGCTGTCAAGATGCGATATCATTGAAGATGTCAACGAGACATTAAAGCCTACCCCGCTGTATAGCCGGAAAGTCTACGCTCCTCTGAGCTTGCTTGCTGCAAGCCAAGGATAACAAACCGTCAATTTTGGTGACAGCACCCAACTCGAAAATTTGAATCTCAGGATATAAACGAGTCAAAACTCGAAAAAATCCTCTCCCCGATGCAGGGGTGAGAGTTTCAAATAATCAAGTTTCACCGAGTTAAAAAAGCTAGTGTCGCCCCAACTGTCTTAAATCACAGTAAAAGCCACCGACACCTCTTTTGAGCCTACTCAAAATACTTGACAAGCGGTTAAACAAAAAATCTAGTACAGTTCTTAAACTCACAATTGTCGGAGATTCGAGGTACAAACATGGCCGAAATAACTAAAGAAGAAATGCGCGAACGGCTGGGAAATATTGACCAGATCCGGGATATAATTTTCGGAGCGCAGCTTAGAGAATACGATAATCGCTTCGATAAAATAGATTCCGACTTGTCGATGATGCAGCAAGATATGCAGGCTCGCATCGAACAGGTGAAAACAGTTCTCTCAGCAGAAATGAAGGCGGCAGTTGATTCCTTAGAAAAAAAAGTTAAATCACTTACCTTAAATACCCAAGAAGAAAGCGCCGATCTCCGCCAGCAGATCGATCGCGTTAACCGCAAATTCTCCAGCAGCATTGAAGCCCTCGACGAAGCCATAGACAATCAAACCAGTTCGATTCGCAACGAACTCTCCCAAAACAGAGAGCGACTCTCCGAAGAAACTCGCACTTTAAAAACACAGGTTTTTGAAGAACTCGATCGGCGCTTTTCCATGCTCAGAGATGTTAAAGTTTCTAGAGACGACATGGCAGAAATTCTGTTTGAACTTGGTATGAGGCTAAAAGGAACAGAATTTGTTCCCGAACTTAAAGGCGTTGCTGATAATAAGTTAAATAACGAATTTCTGTTGCCGGAGCGCCACCATCACGGATCATAACGCATGGCTTTACCGAAAGAAAATCCAGCCGGTGAAAATCAGCTAGAGGGTTTTGTTTCTCAACCTGACGAGTCTGCTGCTAATGCAGCAACCCAGCTAGAACCCTTGCTGAATCTATTAGTCGAACTCAAAATTATTGCTGGTTCCAACCAGCAAAATGCAGAGTCCGAAGGTGATAGCAGCGGCGAAAACGATCGAGCTGGGGCCCTCGGCGGGTTGATGGATTTGTTAGGTATTTCTGAGCAAGAGCAACAGGAAATTGCAGCGAGTGTGCCAGTTTCCGGCGATCGCCAACCGGAGTCTACTAATGCCACGGTTATTGCAGACGATCGCCAAAGTTTGCTATTTTCTACTCACAAACTAAACAATTCAGAACTAGAAAAAAATTATTCCTCAGCTAAAACTATCGATGTTTCAGCAGATGTTTCGGATGTCCAGATAGAATCGCCGCCCGTACAAGAATTGCCCTTAACAATTCTCAATTCTCCGCAAAAAGTACAAGCGGAAAAATCCGAGGAGACAGAGACGCAAATCTCCGCAACTAGTCCAAATGCCTCATTTCCCACACCAACCGCGCCGTCAGAAAAAATATATTTAGATGCGGTGGTTGATAAGCTTCAATCAATGCCAAACTTGCTAGAAGAGCCGGCATCGATATCGCAGCCAGTAGAAATATTAGGTCAAATTAAACAGGATATAAATGAAGCCGACAACGCGATGGAAAGGCTGCAAAATCTAATTTTCGGCTCGCAAATGTCGGATATCGAGCAAGTGAAAATTCTGCTGGCAGAAAACGATTTGCCGGGGGTGCGCCACCTGATGGCAAGCATCGACGATAAATTAGGAAAACTAGAGCACCAAATCTACGATCCCCAAGAATTGATTGAGTTGATGCTGCCTTGGATTGCTGAAATTCTGAGCCGCAAAATATCTGATTCTAGACAAGAAGTTGTCAACGCGATCGGGCCGATTATTGACGAAGTAATTCGCGCAAAAACTCTCGAAAACAAGTCGGCAATGAGCTCGGCCATAGCTGAGTTGCTACCCGATGCACTTGCTCAACAAATTGTCAATTCACCTGCGGATATTGCTAAGGCGATCGCCCCAGAAATCGGCCTGGCAATAAAAGAGCAGATTCGCCTTGACCAAGAGTCGATCGCCCAAGCCCTCGCCCCAGAAATGGGCAAAGCCATTACAGCCCAAATCAGACTCGAACGCGACTCGATGGTGGATGCTCTCTATCCGGTAATTGGCAGCACTATTTCCAGATACATGGCAGAAGCTATCAAGACAATCAATGAAAAAGTGTCAAATGCCCTCAGCGTCGAAGGAGTTCAGCGCAGAATTCGCTCCAAAGTACAAGGAGTCTCCGAAGCTGAATTAATCCTCAAAGAATCAGTACCATTTACCATCCAAGCAGCATTCTTAATTCACAAAGCATCAGGCTTAGTTATTTCCGAAGTTCAAAACTCAGAAAGCTACCAGTTAGAATCAGAAATGGTAGCAGGAATGCTCACAGCTATTCGCAGCTTTGTTAACGAGTGCATCGTTGAGCCGGGAGAAGTTTCCGAACTAAATCAAATTGAATACGGCGACTCAAAAATTATGCTAGAAGTAGCCGGATACTGCTACATGGCAGTCGTGATCAAAGGAGAACCGCCACAGTTCTTCATCAACAAACTGCGGCAAACAGTTAGTAATCTCATCCTTAATTACGCTAAATTAATTCACGAGTTTAACGGCGATCCCGGTACTATACCGGAGTCGCTGCACCCGTACATAAAAACTTTATTCGACCCGCTGCAAAGGGAAAAATCAACAAAACCCCCGATCGCCCTAGCCGGTATAACTTTAGCCGCCCTGAGTTTAATCTTAGTACCTTGGGGAATATATCAGTACCGCAGCAGCATTGACCGCCGCCTCGAAGCAACTGCCGTCGCAGCCTTAGCCTCGACTCCAGAATTAGCAGTTTACCGCTTAGATGTTGCTGTCGATGGCAAAACCTTAAAGCTAACCGGAAAGTTGCCGAATCAAGAATTGCGGACAAAAGCTGCAAAAATAGCTGCATCAACAGCACCGAAATTGCAATTAGACAATAAAATTGTCGCTGTAGATGTTCCCCCCGATCCAGTCTTGACAGCGGCCGAGGTGAAGCGGATCACCGCTGTTTTGAACCAGAGCTTCGGCGTTGCTATTTCTAGTCGATATGGCGATCGCAAAGTTACAGTCGAGGGCACAGTCATCGACGGTGCAGACTCCGAGAAAATTGCTCAGTCCCTGAACCAAATTCCCGGCGTTCAGTCCGTCGTCAGCACTATTAAACTAGATCCGCTCAAGATTGCAACCCGCATCTACTTCGATCGAGGAACGACAACATTAGACTCAACATATGGAGAAACTATCGCCAGTGTCAAAAATTTCATGGATCAATATCCTCAAAAACATATTAAGATAATTGGGCACAGCGATCGAACTGGGGAACTTGTCACAAATCAACAGTTATCGCTCAGGCGTGCGGCAGTCGTGCGAGATGCTTTGGTGCGGCAAGGTGCTGATCCGCAGCGCCTCCAAGCCGTTGGTAGCCAAAATCCTCCAGCAGGCGTGGAGTCCAATCAACCGCTACTTTTGAGCAGATGCGTGCTATTTGAACCGATAACTAAGACCGTAGACAGCAAATAATTATGTCAGTTACTATATCTAAAAAAATGTGCATGATCGGCGACTTTGGCGTCGGCAAAACCAGCCTGATCCGCCGTTTTGTCGATCGGCAATTCAGCGATCAGTACCTTTCCACTGTGGGAGTGAAAATTTCCAAAAAAAGCATCATATTAGAAAACACAAAACAGCAGGAAGTAGTCACAGCACAGTTGCTGATTTGGGACTTAGAAGGGCATACAAAATTCAAAGGAATCGCACCCACATACTTGCAGGGAGCTAGCGGCGTTTTAATCGTTGCCGATGTCAGCCGAACCGAAACAGTTGAGCGAATCTCCGAGCACGTTAAACTTTTTTCTTCAGTCAATCCCAAAGGCTCAATTATTGTCGCTTTGAACAAAGTAGACTTGATTGACGAGGAAAAATTGGCGCTGCTAGTGGAAATCTCCCATTCGATAGGTCAAGACAAAGTATTGGCAGTTTACACGACATCTGCTAAAACCGGCAAAGACGTTGACGAAATCTTCCATAAACTAGCTTACACAATGGTATAAAAAGTATGAATCCCCTTGTTAGAAAGCTCTTGGGCCCGCGACAAACAGAGTATTTGGTAGTAAATCACAATTTCATCATTCAGGAAACCTCCGCCGAAGTCCAGAATTATGCCGATACTCCGGGCGACGCGATCCCCGGTGCAGATGCTCGCATCAGTTTTCCCGAACTGATTGGCATTGAAAATGTCCTAATGTCGATCGTCATGGGACGGCAGCCCAGCTTTGAACTCAAAGGTATCGCTCGGTTTACCGACAACAACCGCCCTTTATACTTTGATTTGTTGGCTATAGAACATGAAAATGAACAAGATATGGCAAGTAATTTGCTAATTTTGATTGAAGATGCCACCGAAAAAATGGTGATGAAGCAATCTTTGATTCAGAGAGCCAATGAAGCTAATCTTTTGGTGAGCGCCTTAGCCGCTTCCAAAGATTATATAGATAAAGTTATTCGCTCGATGGGTGATGCTTTGTTGGTGACAACAACATCAGGAATTATCAAAACAGTCAATCAATCGGCACAATGGTTATTTGGGTACAGCGAAGCAGAATTGATCGACCATCCCCTCTCCATCATCGTAGTCGAAGAAAAATTGCTTTACCAAGCTCGCCACCGCTATATTTTGTCTCAACAAGAGCTGCTCAGAGAACTAGAAGTAGTCTGCACTACTAAAGCAGGAGAAGAAATTTGGGTAGAATTTTCCTGTTCGGCAATTCAGACAGAATTACAGGGATTGTACGATTTTATCTATATCGGTAGGGACGTTACAGAGCGCAAACAACAAGAACTAGAAATTCGCCGCTCTTTGGCAAAAGAGCAAGAACTCAGACAGGTAAAATCTCGTTTTTTCTCGATGCTCGCTCACGAATTTGGTAATCCTTTAAACACCGTTTTATTTGCTACTCAAATCCTCAAAGAATATGGCGATGAAATCACCAACGAGGAAAAACAAGAATACCTCGAACACGTTAAATCAGCATCTAAACACATGGCTCAGCTATTAGATGACGTGCGGTTGCTCAGCAGCGCCGAAGCCGGAAAACTCCAATTCAATCCCGCACCAGTTGACTTGCAAAAATTTTGCAGCGAGTTAGTAGAATCAGTTAAAATTAGTTATGGAAAAAATCATGCCATTAACTTTCTTTATCGAAAGTTACCTACGTCCAAAAAAGCCGATCGCGAATCGGAACCGATACAACTGTGGCCAGCACTCGATGCAAAATTGCTGCGGCACATTTTGACAAATTTACTTTCAAATGCTATCAAATATTCGCCGACAGACAGCAATATTTATTTTGAATTAAATTATCATCATCAAGAAGTTACATTTAAAATTAAAGACGCAGGCATTGGCATTCCTCTAGAAGACCAAGAACAACTGTTTGAATCTTATTACCGAGCCCAAAATGTCGGCAAAATACCCGGTACAGGACTGGGTTTATCCATAGTCAAGCAGTGTATAGACTTGCACCGAGGTCAAATTGAATTTTCCAGCGAGCCAGGGTTAGGGACTACCTTTATAGTTACAATTCCATTTTATAAACAGAGGTAATACCATTTGATAATTGGGAATTGGGAATTGATAATTGGGAATTGGGAGTGACTGATGACTATCATGATTTGGACATTGCGGATAGTTGCATTATTTTTTTAAAGTGGTATGAATAGATAAATTTCAGATGATTCGGTACAGAGGGCGCGTTCACTACTAAAAATCTAATATCAAAATCATGTTAAACAAACTGTTGGTTCCCCACCACTTGGAGTACCTAGCACTGGATAAAGACTTTTTAATCCAAGAAACGTCTCTCAAAGTGCAACGCTTTGCCGACTGTCCCGAGGAAGTAGCGGCCGGCAACGATGTCCGCATTCCCTTTCCCGAGTTGGTGGGAAGTGAAGAAATTTTAATCGATATTTTTGAAGGACGTTTGCCAAATTTTGAATTAAAAGCGATAACGCGGGTATTAGAAAATGGCTCGCCGCTTTATTTTGATATGTATATCGTCGAGTTTATAAATGACGAGAATCATCACAGATTAATTGTATTTTTTGAAGACGTAACCGACAGGATGGGTTTGGAACAAACTCTAGTCCAAGCTACCAATGAAATGAATATTTTGTTGAGTACCTTAGCGGCTACTAATAATTATGTTGAAAAAATCATTACTTCAATGGCCGAAGTTTTGTTGGTAACAACGGCTTCAGGAAAAATTAAAAAAGTCAATCAAGCGACTCAAGATTTGTTCGGTTACAGCGAATCGGAATTAGTAGGTCAGCAAATAGAAGTTCTTGCTGCTCTCGGTACATCTTTGCAAACAGTCAGCCAAGAGCAGCCGCAACTATCTCGAACTAACACCGAGGTAATGTGCACGGCAAAAACCGGAGAAAAGCTCACAGTTTCTTTTTCCTGTACGGCGATTGCGAGTGAAATTCAAGGGATTTCTATATCTTCGGCTGCTGTTCAAGATTTCGTGTATATCGGCCGCGACGTTACAGACAGACAGCGTGCTCGCAAGCGAAAAATAGCTCAGTACGTCACCACTCGCATCCTGTCGGCATCGGAAACAATTAAAAAAGCTTTAACAGCAATTCTCCCTGTAATTTGTGATAGCTTGGGATGGGATACTGCCGAACTTTGGATGCCTGAAGCTGGGGAAAAACTGGTGTCAGGAAGTAAGAGAGTAAATGCGATTGCTGACCCAAATTCACTCAGGTGCGTCGCCAGTTGGAAAAAACGTTCTGTTTGCATCCCAAAATTTGCTGGATTTGCCGAACAAATGACTTGTGGGTTCGGTGAAGGATTGCCCGGTCTTGTTTGGGCTAGTGGTTCCCCTCAGTGGATTGTAGATGTCACAGAAAGCGACAGTTTTCTACGCCGAGAAATCGCTGCTGAAGAAGGACTGCGCGGAGCTTTTGGATTCCCAATTTTGGGCGACTATGAGCAGGAAAATTCTGCCAGATCTGTGTTGGGGGTGATGACTTTTTTCAGCCATGAAGTCCAGTGTTTTGATGAAGAATTACTCCAGACAATGGCAACAATCGGCAGTCAAATCGGTCAATTTATTAAGCGGAAGCAAGCCGAAATAGCTTTGCGGGAAAGTGAAGAACAACTGCGAGATTTATTTGAAAATGCTACTGACTTAATTCAAAGTATTGGAGCAGACGGTCATTTTTTGTATGTAAATCGGGCTTGGCAAGAGACTTTGGGTTACAGCGAAGCAGAAATTGCTGAAATGACTGTTTTTGATATCATTCATCCGAACAGTTCCCCAGAGTCAATAGATATATTATATCAAGCTATTCTTAAAAAGACTGTAAATGAAAATACTTTTTATCCTAACTCTATTCAAGCAATATTTCTTACTAAAGACAACGAACAAATTTTGCTGGAAGGCAGCATAAGCTGTAAATTTTTAGAAGGTTCGCTAGTAGCGATTCGCGCTATTTTGCGGGATATTACTGCTCGAAAAGTGGCTGAAGATGCTTTGGCAAAATCTGTGTCTCTGTTGCAAGCAACCTTTGATTCTACTGCTGATGGTATTTTAGCTATCGATCGGAGTGGAAAAATTGTCACTTTCAATCGAGAATTTGTGGAAATGTGGGGCATACCTAATGAAGTGATGGCACTGCGAGATGATGCCACTACGATCGCCTTTATCATGAACCAACTCAAAGAACCCCAAGCATTTCAAGAGAGGATAGAGTCGCTTTACGAGCAGCCTGAAGCTGAAAGTTACGATTTGTTGGAGTTTCAAGATGGCAGATGTTTTGAACGCTATTCGGAACCGCAGCGGCTGGGAGATAAAATTATCGGCAGAGTCTGGAGTTACCACGATATTACGGAACGCAAGCAAGCAGAAGATGCGCTGCGGGAAGAACAGGAAAAATCAGAAAAGCTGCTGTTAAATATCTTGCCGAAGGCAATAGTAGAACGCCTCAAGCAAAACGAAACGACTATTGCTGAATATTTTCCGGAAGTGACTGTTTTGTTTGCAGACATTGTGGGGTTTACAGCTTTGTCTGCTGTCATGAATCCGATCGACCTTGTAGAGCTCCTGAATAAGATTTTCTCAATATTCGACCTGTTGTGCGATCGCCACGGGCTAGAGAAAATCAAGACAATCGGCGACGCATACATGGTGGTAGGAGGGCTGCCCCATCCCCGGGCAGACCATGCAGAGGCGATCGCCCAAATGGCACTGGATATGCAAACAGAAATAGCTCGGTTTAATGCTAACAATCGGAAATATTTTAGCATCCGCGTCGGCATCCACAGTGGCCCTGTCGTTGCGGGAGTAATTGGGATTAAAAAGTTTATTTATGATTTGTGGGGCGACACGGTAAATCTTGCTTCGCGGATGGAATCTCACGGTTTGTCTTGGCGGATTCAAGTCAGCGAAACTACTTATAAGTTATTGGAACACAAATATTTGTTTCAGGAGCGGGGAATTATTGATGTTAAAGGTAAAGGGGGCATGAGAACTTATTTGCTGGTTGGCAAAAAATAAGTTGTTACTTTTGTAGGGTCGATCGCGATCGGGGTGTCCTTGATAAACCTGGAATCTGCTGTATGATGTCCGCTAAAACGATCGCAATTAAATAGGTTCGTAGTCAGGACTTTAGTCGTCATAAAAATCTGAGGACTGAAGTCCTCACTACAAACTTAATAACGGTTATTTTACAGGAAACGATCTGACTTGTGAGTGATGGCTGATCGGGAAAACTGTTGCTAAAGTTAAGTTAGCAATACTTTTAGGCTAAGATTTATGGAACTTGTTAATTTATCGGCAAATTTACGATCGCCCTTAGAAATTGTCGATCGCCATCCTGTGACGGTTGCGCCCTCAACTTCGCTCCCAGAGGCGATCGCCCTGATGCGTCGGGCCAATTCACCGCCACACTCAAACACAACGGTAAAAGCATCGATTAGTTGCGCCTTAATTGTCGATCAAAATCAGTTAGTCGGACTGCTAAGCCCCGGAGATGTGCTGAACTTAGTCGCCGAAGACGGATGGCAAACCATGAAAGTTGCCGACGCCATGACACGAAATTTAATTGTCTTAAAAGAATCAGAATTTACAGATATTTTTACGCCATATAAGCTATTTTGTCAACACTCGATCGATTGCTTGCCAATTGTGGACGAACGGGGTGAGCCCGTAGGTTTAGTCAGCGAAGCCCGGATTCGCCCAGAAATTTATAGCTGGATGGAGGTACTGCACCAAGAAGCGGCAAAACGACCGGAGGAACAATCCGAATTGTTAGACAGCAAATTGGAACCAGAAAAACAAGTAAGCGATCGCACGGCACAACTTCAGCAGCAACTAGGGCGCATCCAAGAATCAGATCGCCTGCACCGCCTGCTAGCCGAAGTTTCCTCCCGGATTTGCACTTCTTTGAATATACAAGATATTGTAAATTCCACAGTGGCCGAAGTGCGAGAACTGTTGGAGTGCGATCGAGTTTTGATTTGTCAGTTCGAGGACAAAGACGGTTTGATGGTGGCAGAATCTGCGGGGGTTGGCTGGACAAAAGCAATCGGAAATAAAGTTGAAGAGAATTGTTTCTCTGACTGGGAAAAAGCGCAAGCTTTTCGATTAAATAGATGGATTTGTGCGGATGTTAGCAAAGCAAATTTAACTGAGTGCCACTTACAACTATTAGCAAACTATCAAGTAAAAGCTAATCTGGTTGTGCCGATCGTCATAGAAACAGATAATCAAAATTCTGCTGGGCTGTGGGGATTGCTGATTGCTCACCAGTGCTCCGGGCCGCGTTCCTGGCAAGGATCAGAAGTGGAATTTCTCGATCGGCTAGCAGTCCAAATCTCGATCGCCCTCCAGCAAGCTCAAATGCTCGCCCAGCGACAGCAAGCCGAAGCCACCTTGCTCGCGCGCGATGAACAACTCAAACTCACCCTAGAGTTTACCCATATCGGCAGTTGGCAGTGGCACATCCCCACGGGCAAACTCGCTGGAAATGACAGCAGCTTCCGGCTGCTGGGTTTAGTGCCCGGAACCGATGAGTTAAATTATCGGGTTTGGCGCGATCGGGTTCATCCAGACGATATCGGCAGAGTCGAGTCAGCCCTCACCCGCGCCCTAGAAACCCGCAGCGACTACGAAAGCGAATTTCGGCTGATTTGTCCCGACGGCAAGCTGTACTGGGTCTTGGAAAGGGGTAGAGGCATTTACAGCGAGACAGGTGAGGCGGTGGAAATGGCCGGGATCTCGATCGACATTAGCGATCGCAAACACCTAGAAATCGCCCTCCAAACTTCAAAAAGCCAACTCAGCGACATTCTCAACACCGCCGCAGCCTCAATTTCCAGCTTTCGAGTATTTCGCGATCGCACCTTGGAATACGACTACTTCTCCCGCGGGCACGAGCAAATATTCGGCTACACCCCAGAGGAACTGATGGTAGACAGCAACCTCTGGCTGTCGCGGGTGCTGCCAGAAGACCTGGAAAACATCATCTATCCCGGATACCCCGACATCTTTGCCGAACGGCCCGTTTCATTAGAGTATCGGTTTTACCACAAAGACGGTACGGTGCGCTGGATGGCCTCGGCGATGAGTTCCCGGCACGATCGAGAGACTGACTGCTGGATCGTCATCAGCGTCGCCATAGACATCAGCGCTCGCAAAAATGCCGAAAATGCCCTGCGAGAGAGCGAGGCTCGCTACCGGGCGATTGTGGAAGACCAGAGCGAACTAATTTGCCGCTACCTCCGGGACAGTACAATCACATTTGTCAATCAAGCTTATTGCCGTTATTTCAGCGTGCGATCGGAAGACTTGCTCGGTAACAGCTTTATGTCCCTGATCCCAGAAGCTGACCGAGAAATTTTTCAAGAGTCATATACTTCTCTGTCTCTGGAAAACCCGTTTTTTACTTGTGAACACCGAGTAATTTTGGCAACTGGAGAGATTCGCATTCAGCAATGGATCAATCGGGCGATATTCGACGACAGCGGACAAATTGTGGAGTATCAAGCTGCGGGTAGAGATGTCACGGCTCGCAAACAAGCAGAAATCGCTTTGCAGCAACTGAATGCCGACTTAGAACTGCGAGTTCAGCAGGGCAATGAGTCCTACGATATGGCCGTATCGGCGGGCAAAGTGGGGGTTTGGAACTGGAATTTGGAAACTGACGAAATCTATATTGATCGGTCTTTGAAAGCTTTGTTGGGCTATCAAGACGCAGAGATTCTCAACCGCGTGGAAAATTGGATTTCTCTGATTCATCCCGACGATTTAGTTACAGTCACCGCAGCCGTCAAGGCTTATCTAGAGGGTGTGACAGAAATTTTTGAACTAGAACACCGGATGCTGCGCTCTGACGGCAGCATTTGCTGGCTACTTGTCCGCGGGAGTGCGGTGCGATCGAAGAGCGGTAATATTTGCTGCCTGACGGGCACTGATACTGACATTACCGATCGCAAATTGACCGAAGAAAAACTGCAAAACTCCGAAGCCGAATTGATGGCGCTGTTTAATGCCATGACAGATGTCGTGCTGGTTTTCGATGCAAGTGGCCGCTACCTCAAAGTCGCACCCACGGTACCCCAACTGCTGTACAAACGGCCTCCTGAAGTGCTGGGCAAAACCCTCGCCGAAATCTTCCCTGAAGCGCAAGCTAATTTTCTCCTCGGCCACATTCACCAAACCTTGGCATCTGGGGAAACCCACAGAGTTGAATACAGCATGGAAATTGAGGGCAAGTTAATTTGGTTGGATGGCAGTATTTCGCCGCTGGGGGTCGATCGGGTGATGTGGGTCGCCCGAGACATTACCGCTCGCAAACACGCAGAAGCTGCACTGCAAAAGAGCGAGGAAAAGTTTCGCAACTTATTTGATGATGCTCCGATCGCGATCGGTTTGGCAAGCGTGCGCGACTACCGGATTATCAAAGTGAATGAAGCTCACCGCCAGATGTTGGGCTACAGCGATGCGGAGTTGGCGAACCTGACTTTTACTGAACTCACGCATCCACAAGATGTACAAGCAGATATCGAACAAGTCGAGCAGTTGGTGAAGGGCAGTATTTCTCGCTTCCAAATCGAAAAACGCTTGATTAAAAAGAATGGCGAGATGATGTGGGCAAACTTGACAGTGACGCTGATCCGCGACGGCGAGGGCATTCCTCTCTACAGCATGGGGGCGATCGAAGATATCAGTTACCGCAAGCAGGCAGAAATGGAATTGCAGCAGTTAAAAGAACGCCTGCAATTTTTACTAGCTTCTAATCCGGCGGTAATTTTTACTGCCGCACCAGGAAAGGATTTTTGTACTACTTATATCAGCGACAACGTTAAGTCAATCGTTGGGTACGATCCCCAAGAGCTGTTAGCAGATTCTAACTTTTGGTCGAGCCGCATTCACCCAGAAGAGCGGTCGCAATTTATCGTAAAATTTTCTGATTTGTCCGAGGATAAAAATTGCATTTTCGAGTACCGCTTTCTGCACCGAGACGGACTTTACCGCTGGCTGTGGACGGAACTGAAACTATTGGTTGACAGCAGAGGTATTCCGATCGAAATTATTGGTTACGCCGCCGATATCAGCAATTCTAAATACGCCGAAATCGCCAGACGACAGCAGTTCGAGCAAGAACGGCTGGTGGAGGCGATCGCCCGCCGCGTCCGCCAGTCTTTACAATTAGAGGAAATTCTCAACACCACGGTTGCGGAACTCCAGCAAGTCTTGTTAGCCGATCGGGTTTTGGTTTATCAAATTTTACCCTCGATCGGCGGTCGAGTCATGGCTGAAGCCGTCGCCGCAGGATGCAGCCCGCTGGTAGATACATATTTTGGCGAAGAGGTTTTTCCGGCCCAAATTTATCAGCTTTATTTGCAAGGGCGAATTTCTGCGATCTCCGAACGGGACGATCCAGCCATTACACCTTGTGTGGTGGAGTTTATGAAACAGATTCAAGTCAGGGCCAAGTTAGTAGTGCCGATTATTCAGCACAACCAACTTTGGGGATTGCTGATCGCTCACCAATGCAATGGGCCCAGGGATTGGCAAGAATGGGAAATGAATTTATTTCAGCAGTTGGTTAATCAATTGGCGATCGCCATTCAGCAATCTCTACTCTACCAGCAACTGCAAGCTGAATTGAGCGATCGCAAACAAGCCGAAGCAAATTTGAAAAACTCCCTCAAAGAAAAAGAAATTTTGCTCAAAGAAATTCACCACCGAGTCAAAAACAATATCTGCGTAGTTGCCAGTCTATTAGAATTGCAATCTAACACGGTTGGCGACCCGCAAACCGCCAAAATGTTTGAAGAATGCCAGAATCGCCTTTACTCTATGGCTCTGATTCACGAGAAACTGTACCGCTCGACTAACCGAACGCAAATTAATTTTGGCGAATATCTGGAAGATTTGGTAACTAACTTGTTTCACTCTTACAATATAAACGACAGCCGCATTCTGTTGCAGGTAATAGCTGAGCCAATTTCCCTAAACCTTGAGACCGCTACTCCGTGCGGTTTAATTGTTAATGAATTGATTTCAAATACCCTGAAACACGCTTTTCCTGATTGCACGAGCGGTACAGTTAGTGTAGAATGCTATCAAACTGGCGATCGGTCAATCCACCTTTTCGTTAAGGACAACGGCATTGGCTTTCCTCAAAACTTAGATTTTCGGAAAACTAACTCGATGGGTTTTCAAGTTGTCTGCACTTTAACCGAGCAATTAGAAGGAACTATAGAACTTTCCAGACAAATCGGCACAGAATTTCACCTAAAATTTAAAGAATTAAATTACTCTCAAAGGTTCTAAAATCATGAATTTTTCCGAAAAAGTAATTAATATTTTAATTGTCGAAGACGAACTATTAATTGCTAAAAATCTATCCCATAAATTACAAAAATTGGGATATCAAATTGCCGATATCGTTTCTTCAGGAGCCGATGCCATCCAGCGCGCAGGCGAACTGAAACCAGATTTAATCTTAATGGATATAGTCATCAAAGGCGACCTTGACGGCATAGAAACCGCAGCAATAATTCATCAAAAATTAGATATCCCAATTATCTATACGACTGCATACGCGGACGACGAAACCTTGCAGCGAGCCGAAAATACTGGTTCTTACGGCTACCTCCTGAAACCGTTTAAAGAAAGAGAAATGCACGCCACGATCAAGATAGCACTGAGCAAACATCAAGAAGCAGTTAGGATGCAAAAATTAATTGCATTAGCAGCAGCAAAAAGCGAAAACCGCTCGCGATTCATTTCAATGGCATACCACGATTTAAACACTCCTTTAACTACCATACAGCTATCGGCTGAAATGATGGAAGATAGCGAGTTGCAGAGGCCCGGAACCACAAATAAAAATGTCGCTCGAATTAAAAAAGCCGTCCTCAATATGAGTGAATTGCTGGCGGAAATTTTAATGCTCAGCAAAGCAGAATCCGGCAAACTTTCCTTGGATTTAGAACGGGTAAATGTGACAGAGTTCTGCACCTCTATTTTAGAAGAATTGCAACCGATCGTCACCGACAAACACCTGGTAACTTTCCACACTCAAACAGATCCGCTGTACGCCAATCTCGATGAAAAACTGCTGCACCACCTCCTGACTAATTTGCTTTCAAACGCTATTAAATATTCTCCAGACGGTGGCAATATTAGTTTAGAATTAAGCTGCGAGAACCAGCAGATAATTTTTTCCGTTCGAGATGAAGGTATTGGGATGACACCGGAATATCAAGGAAAACTATTTCAGCAATTTGAACGGGGTGCTAATGTAGGCAAGATTAAAGGCTTGGGTTTGGGACTCTGCATTGTCAAACATATTGTTGACCTGCACGGCGGTACAATAAGTGTGGAAAGTACGATCTACAAAGGTACTGCATTTATGGTCATGCTACCTTTGTTTAGTCATTAGTCATTAGTCATTAGTCATTTATCCTTCTTCATTCTTCCATAAATCTATTGGGAGACAAAAGCTCGTGAAGCGAAGCTGTCCCGTAGGGAATCGCCCAATCTTTTTCTCCCGCAGCCGAGTTAGCAAATCGCTCAGCTAAAGCAGGTACAATCGCCAAAGGATTGCTCAAACCGGAAAAAATGTGCAATCCAGGGCGAGATCCAAATTCGCCGACTACGGGCAGTTTATCCGCGCTAAATGCCACAATACAATCGTGCCAAGTTGCCGGTAAATCTGCCAAAGCAGGCAAAACCTTGCCAATTCCGGCACGAATTGCCGCTTCGCTGGTGGCGCGATCGACTTTAGCATTCAAATCGCTCAAAGTGCGAGACAATTGTCCGATTCGCAAACTACCATCATTAAACTGAATTGCACCAGCATCTAAAATCGGCGGTAACAACTCCTTACCCGGTTCATCCCACAAAAAATCCACCTCAATTTTACTCGATTCAGCTTCCAATTCAAAACGTTTTAAGACCGCAGGCATCACCAAAGTTCTGAGTTTCAAATCCACAGGTGCAGTTGACAACATTTCCGCGCGACTAAAATAAACTCCCGCAGAAATACCCGCCGGCTTCAGCAAACTCCGACTCCAACCTCCAGCACAAATAACCACATTTTTGCAAGCATAACTTTCTTGTACCGTCTTGACTCCCGAAATCCGATTTCCCTCTGCGATCAATCCAACTACTTCCGCAAATTCTAGAGTTCCTCCCAACCGCAAAAACCCTTGACAATAAGCTTGATTTGTGGCAGTCGGCGAAATGTGACCGTGACGCACAGTCAGAGCTCCGGCGATCGCACTTTTATCCAGCAAAGGTTCCAACTCACCAGCTTCTGCAACACTCAAAAGCTGCGGGGGAATCGCAAAATGCGCGTAATTAGCCGCCACTTTTTCTGTATCATCGCCCGCATCAATTGTCAGCAACAGATCCAACTCGCGAAACTCAGTATCAGCATCTAACTCCGCTGATAAATTGCGATGGCGTTCGATACCTTCGTGACACAATTGGCGAGTTAAGTCAGTTGTTCCCGACCAATAGGCTAAGCCACCATAACTAAAACGAGTAGCATTTTGCATGGTAGAATCTCGCTCTAAAAGTAGCACAGCAAAACCTTTTTTTGCGAGTTCGTAACTCAGCGCCGCACCCGTAATTCCGCCACCGACAACAATCCAATCGTAAGTTTTCATGGGTAATTCAAAATGGGAAAAGATCGTGATTAGATTTTATACTATCCCCGCCGTAGGGACACGGCATTGCCGTCTCCTCCGTTTAGATAGTTCCGATGCTAACGGGATATTACGTAAAAAGAATTTTTCTTACCTTCTCCATAATATAGTTTCCCAAAAGCCTTGTGCTTTGGAAAAAGACCTCTACCTACAGAAAGAGGTTGCGTGCGATCGCCCTAACTGAAACTTCCACCCCTCGGGAGATGTTACCGCAGGCACATTTTTCGTTCAATAGTAGCAATTAGAGTCAGCAAAAAATTAGAAATACCACAGAGGTTTTTATGAGTATCGACAAACCGGGCAAAGATATAAAGCGCACTGTCAATCCGGGCGATCGCATTTCCGACGAACCGCAAACCATCGAAGAAAAAGCCCAGCAGTTGGCAGTTGACCACGTACCGGACATTACAGGAGATGTGGTGACAGTTCCAACTTATTTCATCGTAGAAGAACCGGATGGGGAAAAGAAAGCTTTGCACCACGTCAAAGACGCCGAGGAAATTTCCGACGTAATTCGGCAGGCCCGCGTAGACGAAAATGGCGAGCGGATTTGGGATTAAGTTCAATCCAATAAAAACGGGTTTTGTACAAAATTTATCGCCATAAATCATGGAAACAAATCAAAGAAATACTACGCCCTATCCCAATATTCCGCCGATTCTCGAAAGTGACGACACAGAGTATCGCGATCCCGGTATTACGAGTACAGTTTCAGTTGCAGGCCATCCCCTCCACCCAGTGCTGATCGTGTTTCCGGTAGCTTTTCTAGTCGCAGCCGCCGGCACGGATATCGGTTATTGGCTCACCAGCGATCCGTTTTGGGCGAGAGCTTCGGTGTGGCTGATTGGCGGTGGTTTTGGTGCGGGGATTTTGGCCGGTATCACGGGCTTTTTAGATTTTACGAGAATTAAAAGAGTCCGCGAGCGCAGTGCCGGTTGGCTGCACATGGGCGGCAATGTTTCGGCTCTGGTACTTTCGTTGATTAACCTGGTGTTGCGGCAAGGAAATCCGGCTGAGCCGATCGTCTTTACAGGTTTAGGATTGTCGATCGTCGTTGCAAGTTTACTGGGCGTTACAGGCTGGTTCGGTGGCGAACTAAGTTTCCGTCACAAAATCGGCGTCATCGGCCCTACCAGTCAAAATCAGTAGGTTTCTTGCGGTTTGTAGTGAGGACTTCAGTCCTTCTTCATTTGATAATATCAATTCCGGCTGCGCCGGAATAATATAGAGGACACGGCAGTGCCGTTTCCCTACGACCGATTAATTGTAGGGAAACGGCACTGCCGTTTCCTGATTTCTTCAGTCCTTCTTCATTTGATAATATCAATTCCGGCTGCGCCGGAATAATGAGGACACGGCAGTGCCGTTTCCCTACGACCGATTAATTGTAGGGACACGGCAGTGCCGTTTCCTGATTTCCGGTTATATTAATTCCGATGCAACGGGAATTGATCTAATTTAAGACTGCTGCATTGATGACTACAAACTTAAAGATTGTCCTATCCAATTCAAATAAGCCTCGCTGCCAGCGATAATAGGAATAGCAATAATTTCGGGAACTTCATAGGAATGGAGTTCCTGAACTTTTGTTTTTAAAGCCTCAAATTTAGCCAAATCTGTTTTAATCACCAACTGCCACTCCGACTCGGAATGAATCTTACCTTGCCAAGTATAAATAGAGCGAATTGGCGACAAACTCACACAAGCAGCCAGCTTGTGTTCAACTAGAGATTTAGCGATATTTTCCGCCTCTGTTTCCGATGCAGCAGTCACCAGCACAACTCCGAAATTAACAGTCATAGTTATTACTTATTCAGTTAACAGTCAACAGTCAACAGTCAACAATCAACAATTAATTTCCGCAACTTCCCAAGAATTGACTCTGCCCGCCCCAGCTAAGGAAAAATAGCGCCTCGTAGATTCCGGCAAAATAGCTCCCGCCAACAAAGCATTATCTAAATCAGTTCCGATTAAAGTCGCCTCGCTCAAATCTGCTGCCATCAAATCAGCTTGAGACAGCTTTGCCCAATTCAGATTGGCCCCAATCAAACAACTTCCTCTCAACTTAGCCCCGGTTAAGTTTGCTCCCGCCAACTTAACGCCACGCAACTGAGCCGCGCTGAAATTCGCCCCCGCCAAATTCGAGCCTTCCAGATTAGCTCCCATCAGTTTAGCTTCGCTGACGTTGACGCCGCTCAAATCTACACCGCAGAGATTCACCCCTGTCAAGTGCGCTCGCCGCAAACTAACTCCGGTTAATTGAGCTCCAAAAAGTTTTGCACTGTTGAGCTCTGCACCATAAAGGTTTGCCCATTTAAAATTAGCTCCGATCAGATTCGCGCCCAGCAAGTTAGCTAATTGCAAGTCAGCGCTGCACAAATTGGCATTCCACAACACAGCACTCCGCAGGTTGGCGCCCGTTAAAGTTGCGCCGCTTAACTTTACTCTCGGCATTTTTGCTTTTACCAAAAACGCTCCGCTCAGATTGGCTTTTGTCAAATCTGCGTCTGAGAGTTGGGCTTCGCCCATTTTGGCAAAACTCAGATTTGTTCTTTGCATCTGTGCGCCTTTGAGTGTTGCTTTGGTGAGAAACGCTCTGCTGAGGTTCGCCCCGGAAAGATTAGCTCGCGAAAGGTTGACTCCGATTAAGATGACTCCGCTGAGGTTTGCCCCGCCCAGATCGGCTCCAGCAAAGTCTCTTTGTCCTTTTTCGTAATTGTTAAGCAGTTCGCTAACTTCCATAGGGCTTGATACCTTCTCTGATTGGGGAGTTCGATCGAGAAATCTTTACTATTAAGGTAGCTTCAGAAATGGAACTGTGTCAGAAATTAGACTGTTTCAGCGTTTGCATCAAACGGTATAACTCCTAATAACATCGCTTTCTGCTTAAACGCGATCTCTTAATAAAGATTTTATATCTTCCTCCCGGTAGCGATCGCCCTTTCGGTACTTTTGAATTAAAAGTTAATGTTTTGTGACATAGATAGTCATTGCTTAACGATCGACATTAATTCGCAACTTCAGGCGCAGCGTCCCCGTGAATCCTGCGGGAGGTTGCCACGATCTCAAGGCAGCCTTGAGACTATCAACGGTTGCTGTTGTTTGCAGCGTCGAGGTTTGAGTGTCGTTAGCGAAGCCCTCGAAGAGGATCGCCACTCGCGCCACGCGACCGTCTTGTACAGACAACTCCCACACTGTCTCGCCGCTAACCCCCGCTGGCAGAGTAACAGATTGCAAGTATTGAGTTAGAGCAGCCCGAGTCCCGGCATCCAATCCTTCGGCGCTGACTACTTGCAAGCGAGAAGTTTTTGGCTGCTGAGGTTGCAACTCCCGGTAAGGTTGCTGTCGCAGTGGTGCTGCGGTGACTGGGGATGGCGCTAGGGTGCGAACACGAGTGCCACCTCTAGTTTGATCGATCGCCCCTTCCGACTCAAAAATACCTTCATATCTCACGCCCTGTGGCACTTCCACAGGTACTTGCACGCGCCGACGAGTTCCATCTGGTTCGACTCGCACTTCTTCGCTCACCGCTACAAAAGCCGTGTATTCTGACAGCAAGCGATAAGTCAAAGCAGTATTAGTTACAGATTCCACCAGGGATTTCGTCTCGCCACCAAACATTTGATTCATTAAATCTTGAATGCGCGATCGACCCCAAAGCTGAGCTACCGCCGGATTGCCAAAATCTGTAATACCTGCTGCGACTGACGTTGACTCCCGCTGCCGCCCACTTGATCGAGCAAAATTAACAGGCAAAACTTGCTCGTAAGCTTTGCCGCCCGCCAGAGTGCCACGGATGCGAAGTTGGCCGCTAGCCCGATCGCCCTTTCTGCCAAACAAAACCAGCGGTTGACTGGTAAATAAGTCTGGAGGCGCGATCGGATAAATCTCCGGTTTTTCCCCCATTCCTTCCCAGCTAATTTGAATATTAGTCAATACTGGACTATTAATTTGACGAAAAAACTTTTCCGCTGCTTCTGCTGATGGTTCATCTTGACGAATTACTTGAGACGTGCCTCTTCCCACTTGAGCCAAACGGTTGAGCAAAAACCGATTTACCGAACCGCCAACACCAAAACTATAAAGTCGATTTCCTGGTTTCAAACTCCGCTGCACCAGAGCCAGCACTTCTTTGTCATTGCCAATATAGCCGTCAGTAATCAGTACAATACTCCGCAGCATCCCTGCTTTTGTGACCGGAAAATTCATCACTGCTTGAATGCCGTTAAGCAGTTCCGATCCACCATTTGCCTGCAACTTTTCGATATAATTAATCGCACTTTGTCGATTTGCCGCCGTATTTGCTAAAGGAGTTGTTGAAAGTGCTTGTGCAGTGTTGGCAAAATCAATAATAGTAAAAGTATCGTTGGGATTCAGCCCTTGAATGAAGCGGCGCATCAACTCCTTAGATTTCACCAGCGGTTCGCCCTGCTGAGAGCCGGAAGTATCCATCAGAAACACGACTTCTTTCGGTACAATTTCATTAGTTTTGTAGTTTAAAGCCGGAATCAAATAAGTAGCAAAATGACCGCCCCGCTGGTCGGATTGAGTCAGGACTGTTGCTTGAGTATTTTCGCCCGCTACTCGATAGCGCAGAATTAAATCTTTATTGGGAATTGTGTCAGTATTGGCTAATTGGACTCGTACAATATTGCCGCTGCGGTCTGTGGTAATTTGATGGGAAGTAGAGCGGACATCGCCGATCGCCACTCCGGCATCTATTTCGACCGAAACAGCGATATCCTGACCCGATCGCGTTCCTGGAGGCAAGACAGGCGGGTTAATGCGATCAGCATCGGTCGTATTTCGGGAAATATAGCGCGGGCCTACGACTGTGGGAAACACAAATTCGTAATCGCCGCCGACAAATTTCAGACTCTCGGTATAGCGAATCCTAACTTCAATTTTTTCTCCTGGTTTGACATTAGCCAGAGACTGAGTAAAAATATTATCGCGTTCTTGTTCCAACAAACCAGCAGTCCGGCCTTCTTGTCTGGCTCTTTGGTAAATTTCCACAGCTTCATCACGCCGTTTGATATCAGCTTTAATAGTACGATCGCCTATTTTAATTTCCATATCATCCACCGCCGCTTCATCGGGCAAAGGAAACACATAAACAGCTTCTAAAGATTCGGGAAAAGGATTTTCAAACTTCTGTACAACTTCGACGCGGGAGATATTGCCAGCAATTTTGGCTTTAACTTCAGTCTGCTTCAGAGGAAAAACTTGTTCTCTGGCCGTATTTTGAGTTTTGACGAACAAACCGCCGATGGGACACCTAGTTTCGGGCGATTGTCCGCCATTGCAATTAACATCGTTACTAGCGAGGATTTTCGGCGACATAGACGCATAATTCGGCCCAGGAGCTTTTGCCCGCGCCCCATTTGGAGCAAGCCACGCGCCACACTCGATCGCTGCGAGCAATGCGATACCAGCAGAAAGTAACCGTTGAGGGGATATAACGCGCACAAACTTCATAGCTGTTTTTTTAGCAGATTTCAGATGCTTTTTATACCATGACCTTAACCTTCGCAAAACGTTCCTCAGTTAGTTTTTTGGGGGAAATCACTGACAAGGGCTGGTCGATTAGGGCGATCGACTCCAACCTACAAGATTGTATAATTAAGTTAGACAACAGTTAAATAGCCCTAACGGAAACCCCTGAAACCATAATAAATTGTAATTACCATGAATTTTATCAATCCCAAAACAGACTTCGCCTTTAAAAAAATCTTCGGCTCAGATGACAGTAAAGACATTTTAATCAGTTTCTTAAACGCCCTGCTCTACGAAGCGCGACCAGTTATCGAAGATTTAGAAATTATCGACCCATATTTAGCTCCAAACATCAAAGGAATCAAAGACACTTACTTGGATGTTAAAGCCAAGATTAATGGTGACAAAACTGTGATTATTGAAATGCAGGTTTTGAATGTAGAATACTTTCAGCAGCGGGTTTTGTATAATGCAACTAAAACTTATTCAATGCAGCTAAGCACAGGAAGTGGCTACAGAAATTTAAAACCTGTGATTGCTCTGACGATTACAGATTTTAAAATGTTTGAGAATATGGACACAGTGATTTCGCACTTCATCTTCAAAGAAAAAACATTTTTAGTAGATTATCTAGCGGATCAGTTTGAGATAGTGTTTGTGGAGTTACCAAAATTCAACAAGGAACTAGATGAATTAGAAACCTTGACAGATAAGTGGATATACTTTATGAAAACAGCTCAATCTCTAGAGTCTGTTCCAGAAGAATTGGGAAATGTACAGGAACTGAAAGAGGCTTTTAGAATTGCCAGTACAGCGAATCTAAATGCTAAGGAATTAGAGGAGTTAGATAAGCGAGAAATCTGGATTCAAGACCAGCGTGGCTCCATTAGTCTAGCTACCAAAATAGCCCTTGCAGAAGGTATCGAACAAGGCATCGAACAAGGCATCGAACAAGGTATCGAACAAGGTATCGAGCAAGGTATCAAACAAGGAAATTTGCGATTAATTACTCGCCAGTTAGAGCGTAGTATCGGCGCACTGTCCCCGGATATCCAAACCTGTATAAGTCAGTTATCTGTTGAGCAATTAGAGAGTTTAGGAGAGGCTGTATTAGACTTTGCCAGTTTGTCAGATTTGACAGCTTGGTTGCAAGCCCATAACAATCCTCGATGATTAGTCAAAGGGGTGTAGGGGCAATCCCCCGTGGTTGCCCTTATGGATCACCTATGTCACATTTGAGTCTGACCTCACATTAAAATATCTAAAGTTGAAAATCCTATGAGCAAATTTGTGTTTGTCACCGGCGGCGTGGTTTCCAGTATCGGCAAGGGAATTGTTGCTGCTTCCCTCGGCCGCTTATTGAAGTCGCGAGATTATTCTGTCTCGATTTTGAAGCTAGACCCTTATATTAACGTTGACCCCGGTACTCTCAGCCCGTTTCAGCACGGAGAAGTCTTCGTGACGGAAGATGGTGCGGAAACTGACCTCGATTTGGGGCATTACGAGCGTTTTACCGATACTTCCATGTCTCGCCTCAACAGCGTCACCACGGGGGCAATTTATCAAGCGGTGATTAATAAAGAACGCCGTGGCGAGTATCAAGGGAGTACGGTGCAGGTGATTCCCCACATCACTAACGAAATTAAAGAGCGGATTTTCCGTGTAGCAAAGAATACTAATCCCGATGTGGTGATTACCGAAATTGGTGGAACCGTGGGAGATATTGAATCTTTGCCGTTTTTGGAGGCAATTCGCCAGTTTCGCAAGGATGTTGGGCGACAAAATGTTTTGTATATGCACGTGACGCTGATACCTTGGATTCCTTCGGCTGGGGAGATGAAAACTAAACCGACTCAGCATTCGGTCAAGGAATTGCGGTCGATCGGCATTCAACCTGATATTTTAGTATGCAGGTGCGATCGACCTTTATCTTTGGGACTGAAACAAAAATTGTCGGAATTCTGCAATGTGTCCGAACAATGCGTCATCACCGCTCAAGATGCCAAAAGTATCTACGAAGTGCCACTGATGATGGAACAGGAAGGTTTAGCGGAACAAAGCATCAACTTGCTACAACTCGAACCGCGACAACCCGATTTGACTCAATGGCAAACCTTAGTCAATCGGCTTTACAGTCCCAACCACAAAGTTGATATCGCTTTGGTTGGCAAATACGTGCGGTTGAACGATGCTTATCTTTCCGTCGTCGAAGCCTTGCGACACGCAGCAATCTCGATCGGCTGCGACCTAAATTTGCACTGGATTAACTCAGAAGATTTAGAATCGGGAAACATCGAACATTATTTCAAAGATATCAACGGCATTGTTGTCCCCGGAGGTTTTGGGATTCGGGGAGTTGACGGCAAAATAGCGGCTATAGAATATGCCAAACAGCATAAAATACCCTTTTTGGGATTGTGTTTGGGGATGCAGTGTGCTGTGATTGAATGGGCGCGCCACACCGCCAAACTAGAAGATGCTAACAGCGCTGAATTTAACCCGGATACGGCAAATCCAGTAATTAACTTATTGCCAGAACAGCAAGATGTAGTCGATTTGGGCGGTACAATGCGACTCGGTTTGTATCCCTGCCGCGTCAACCCAGACACCTTAGCTTTCAAACTTTATCAGAAAGAAGTGATTTACGAGCGACACCGCCATCGCTACGAATTTAACAACGCCTACCGCAATCTTTTCTTAGAATCAGGCTATGTAGTCTCAGGGACATCTCCCGATGGCCGATTAGTAGAAATGATCGAATTGCCCAACCATCCCTTTTTCATAGCCAGTCAATTTCACCCCGAATTCCAATCTAGACCCAGCGCCCCTCACCCCTTGTTTCAGGGGTTTATCCAGGCGGCCAGCAGCCAGGGAAAGCAGGATGTTTTAGAAGCTGAGGCTCGCGACTTGGTGGCTGCGAAACTTGTAGGAAGCTAATCTCATAAGCTCAAGCGCATCTAAATTTTATCGTTCCTAAGCGGCTCTGAAAGACAGTCAAATTTGATGAAATTCTTGTAGAGTAGGCGGGGGAACCCGCCCACAAATACAATTTTAGATGCCCAACAGACGATCGTCCCCAATTGATTAGTTTTGATAGAGTCGTCATTCCCAATCGAAAATCAAAAATCGAAAATGGTATGAGTTGTCAAACTATCCTAAAATACCAGGAAACGCAGGTTTGAGGAGGGTTTAGTGGCTTACTGGAGTAAATTTACTTATGAGAAAAGTACATACATAATTGACCTTGACACTATTAGTGCTTTTTCTAGCGAACCGGATAACAAGCGTGTCACATTTTGGCTGCCTAATAGCAGTCAGCCGATTATCCTCAATCCCCAAGGCAATCAGGAGGCTTACAAGCAAGTTCTCGATTACCTCAAAAAAACGACCGATCGCAATATTAAAGGTTTGTGGATTAAACTTCACTATGACCGCAAAGAATATGATATCGATATGAGTAAAATTAGTTCTTTTGTTTGCGAACAGAACGGTCGGCTAATCAGCTTTTGCCTACCTGACAGCGCAACTAATATCGTTGTCATGCGCGGCGAAGCAAACTCGGACGATTATCAAAAAATTCAGGAATACATTAAAAATACCACCGGACACTCTTTGCCATAAAAAAGTCATTAGTTAGTGGTTAGTGGGTAGTCATTATTTTTATTATATTTGTTATTTCTATTCCGGTTGCACTCTTGGACATGATAGAGGAGACGGCAGTGCCGTGTCCCTACAATATTATTTTGAGTAGGGAAACGGCACGTGCAGTCTCCTAATTTCTAATAATAATTACGATGCTAAGCTGTTCGACATTTAAATTGAATATCAAAAAGCAATTCGCCGTCCTGTGGGGTGGGCGTCCCGCCCGCACTGAATATGCAGTTTAAATGCAGAACAGCTTACCGGATTTGTTGTTATTTGTTGGTTCCAATTACCAATGCCCGATGCCCGATGCCCGATGCCCATTCCCCATTCCCGCTATATTGCATAAAAGCTAACTTTGCTGCGCCTACCATGCCTGCTTGATTGCCCAATTCAGCAACCAATAACTGCAAATTTTCGCGAGAACTGGGGAGTACCCGCCGCTCAATTTCTGCTCGAACTGTCGGCAAGAAAAATTCTGCCGCGGCACTAATTCCGCCGCCGATAATAATAGCTTCCGGCGTCAAGATATAAATTATACTTGCCAAACCGATACCGAGATAGCGCCCATAATTTTGCCAATATTCTAAAGCTTTGGCATCTCCAGATTTAGCTAAATTTGCTAACTCTAGCGGTTCTAAACCAGTTTCGCGGCGAATTGCTTGCACGGAAACATACTGTTCTAAAGAACCGCGATTGCCGCTGTTGCACTCCGGGCCGTCAGGATTTATAGCAATTAATCCTAACTCACCGGCAGCACCTTGATGACCCGAAAATAATTTACCGTCTAGGATCACCGCACCGCCGACACCAGTACCTAATGTTAGTAAAATTAGGTTTTTAAAGTGGCGTCCCGCACCCAACCAAGCTTCTCCTAAACCGGCACAGTTAGCATCATTTTCTAATATTGTCGGCAATCCGGTTTTGGCTTCCAACCAGTCAGCTAAGGGGACGTTGTGCCAGTTTTTGAGGTTAATTGCGACTCTGGCTATTCTGCCGATCGCATCTACGGGGCCTGGAGTGCCAATGCCGATCGCACGTATTTGATCCCCCCCCTGCCCCCCCTTAAGAAAGGGGGGAGTTTGAAGTTGTAAAATAGCATCTGTGATTGTCGCTAAAACTGCCTCGGGCGTTGCAGGTTGAGGAGTTGGGACTGTTAAGGATTGGTGACAAATGCCGTCTTCACTGAATCTGCCGAGTTTAATTGCGGTGCCGCCTAAGTCGATGCCGATTACTTGTGTCATTCGATTGGGAATTTTAGATTTTACAATTACTCAAAGACTCTAGTTTTAGGGTACACAATGCGCACCTTACTAATACAAATAGTATAAAATTTGACTCAGGGAGTGTAATTGCTATGGCTGTTATTCATCAGTGATATCTGCTATAATACCCAAACCATCCCCAATAAATACTGCCTCAATAACATTTCCATTCCTACCATCATCCTCAACAACCGGCAACGGAAATCTTGCCAATAACTCTCGGCTAATTCCCCTCGCAACATCTCCCAATTCCCCGTCACTAATTCTACTCAATAACAGCAGCCGCTGCGCCAATTCCTGAAGCGATTCGATCGCATCCACTGCGGCGACATCCCCACCACTTTCGGTCTCTAACAATCGAGCCCCAAATCGGCGCAACCAAGCGGCTAATTCCGCATTTTTGAGGCTTTTAGCAATTAAAAATCCCGCGACATCTCCCCGACTCCAGCCTTGATTTACTCCTTCGAGAAGTTCCATGAATTTAGCCTCGTATTCGGCGTCTGTCAGGGTTGGCGGTAGGGGTTTTTGTTGGACTGGAGTCGGGGATAGTTTGGTTCCAAAAAGTTGCTGGATTAGTTGTTTGATGAATTGCCAAATTTTGTTTAGCATTTGATTTCGGTATTTTTTGAGTGCAGATAGATCGCAATAGTTTTACCTACTTTAAAAGTGGATAATATAGTTCTCCTGTTGAGTTGATATAACCGGCTCGATCGCCCGCTAAATTCCCGGTTCCCATAAATACGTCAACTCTACCGGCACCTTTGATCGCACCGCCAGTATCTTGGTCTAAAACATACCGATTTACTGCGTTTTGTTCGAGTTTTCCCGCAGCATTTGGATAAGGGAGTTTGGTACTAATTAATGCTAGTGCACCGGGCGGCATTAAGGCTTTGTCGGTGGCGATCGACCTTTCGGCAGTTACGGGCACTCCAATGCTACCTGTGGCTGGTGCTCCGTTAGTATCCCGGAAGAACACAAAGCTCTGATTTTTTGGCAAATACTTGTCCATATCTGCGGGAAAGTTGGTAAAATATTCGGTTAGTTTGGGCAACGTTAACTGTTCTAAAGTAAACTTGCCGTCTTTCACTAATTCTCGCCCGACACCTGTATAACTCTGAGTGGTTTTGCCAGCGAAGCCGACTGTCATAGTGGCGCCGTCTGTTAGTTGCAATCTCGCAGAACCTTGGACGTGAACTAGAAATGCTTGGAATCGATCGCGCAACCAAACTAATTCCAATCCGCGCAACAATCCTTTACTTGCCTGCAAAGCATCTGCGCCTTCCAAATCCAATCTAGTCGGGTGAGGTTTTGCCCAAGAACCGATGTTTGGCGGCAGGCGGTACAGGGGATAGCGGAATTCCGAATTAGGCGTGCGAGATGCGGAGTAAGTCGGCTCGAAATAACCGGTAAACGCTACTGTTCCTTTGGCATCTTTACCGATCGACTTGTAAAAAACAAATTCTTGCTTGACAGATGCCTGGAGTTGTGATGGAGTTGCGGAACTGACTACTAATTGGCGGAATCGATCGAGGGAACGTCGGACTCGATCGCGTGTAATTCCTGCCACCCCATAGCGACTGTAAGCACTTGCAGCGCCTTGGGAGTTGAGATATCCGAGGCTGTGGTCGATCGACCTTAACAACAATTGGCGATCGCCCGATTTACCGCCTTCGCCCCAGATTTGAGCGTCCAGCCCGATCGACTCCAATTCACTCCCTTGTAACTGATTTAGACTAACCGCTTGTAGCGGGGGAACTGCAACGGCGGACACCGAAAAAGCGATCGCCAAAACACAACAGGCGATCGTCAATAGCTGATAGCAAAAAATCTTGCTCAATTTCCCATCTTTCCTACTCAATCGATCGCTTTGCTTATTCATCATATCGATCGATACTAGAACTAAATATCGGTTCAACGCGAATTCCGACAACGCTGGTGGGCCGAACTACCATGTATTCGCCTTGAATATTTTTGATTGGGACATTCAGAAATTCTGACGAATCTTGTTTGGGAACCAGGGTTTTGCTATACCACAGTTGAAAATCTTGCAGCGTTGCGAAACGGATTTCTTCGCGGTGGCCGCCCTCAAGCAGCAGGTGCACGGAATATTCGCTGGGAGTTCTAGGCATATCTGTATTTTAGATTTTAGATTTTAAGCTTTTGGAACGATTTCATATTTTACCTGATACTCGACACATTCTCTGATCTAGTCGTTTGGGGAGATGGAAGAGATGGGGAGATGGGGAAAATTCCCAATTTTTCAATTCAAAATCTAAAATGGATTGACGGCGACTCCCATTGCGGCTGCGCACGGTACAACCGCCTATTTTTCCCTAAAAAGATTCGGCGTTGCTGAATTTAGGTATGATTCACTCGCTATAGCAATCCCTGAAATTTAGAGTAGGGGCAATTCATGAATTGCCCCTACTAAATTTCGGAGGCATATCATACTCCAAATCAGCAACGCCAAAATATTTATCTGGCTGGAACACCGATCGCGATCGACTCAAAAGCCTTGTACATCAGGTTAATCCAGCAGCGGCCTAAAACTGACAGCATTTTACCATGCGATTTGTATTATGCGACACGATATTACCAACAACAATTAAAATAGTTTGGACTTGATGATATCTTGCACCATTTTGCGATCGAACTCTTCGCGGTCGGGGTTCCCCTCGCTGCGAAAGTTGCGAGGTTCAGCCTCCGACTGCTGGAAATTGGTGCAAAATGTCGAGTTAATCATTGATCTTGTCCAACTACCAATTACGAACCTATGCCCCGTCGTCAAGACTTAAAAAAGATTCTTCTCATTGGTTCCGGCCCAATTGTGATCGGCCAAGCGTGCGAGTTCGACTATTCGGGGACGCAAGCTTGCAAAGCTTTGCGAGAAGAAGGTTATGAGGTAGTGCTGGTTAATTCCAACCCTGCAACGATTATGACCGATCCGGAAACTGCCGATCGCATTTACATCGAACCTCTAACGCCGGCGATCCTCGAACAAATCATCGCCAAAGAAAGACCGCAAGCAATTTTGCCGACAATGGGCGGTCAAACGGCGCTCAATTTAGCAGTTGCACTCGCTAAAAATGGCGTATTGGAAAAGTACAACGTCGAGTTAATTGGCGCGAAATTGCCGGCAATTGAAATGGCAGAAGATCGGCTATTATTTAAGGAAGCGATGGCGCGAATTGGAGTCGCTGTTTGCCCTTCAGGAATTGCTAACAATCTCGAAGAAGCCAAAGCAATCGGCCACCAAATCGGTAGTTATCCGTTAATTATTCGTCCTGCTTTTACAATGGGCGGCACGGGAGGCGGCATTTCTTACAATCAAGAAGAGTTTGAAGAAATGGCCCAAGGTGGCGTTGATGCTAGTCCAGTATCGCAAATTTTGATCGAACAATCTTTGATTGGTTGGAAAGAGTACGAACTGGAAGTGATGCGGGATTTGGCAGATAATGTGGTGATTATTTGTTCGATCGAGAATCTCGACCCGATGGGCGTCCACACCGGCGATTCGATCACAGTCGCGCCGGCACAAACCCTCACAGACAAAGAATATCAGCGCCTGCGGGATGCTTCGATTAAAATCATCCGCGAAATCGGAGTTGAAACTGGCGGTTCTAACATTCAATTTGCGGTGAATCCAGTCAACGGAGATTTCATCGTCATTGAAATGAATCCCCGGGTTTCCCGTTCCTCCGCCTTGGCCTCGAAAGCAACCGGTTTCCCCATTGCCAAAATGGCGGCAAAATTAGCGGTAGGTTACACTCTAGACGAAATTTCTAACGATATCACCAAGAAAACTCCGGCGTCTTTTGAACCGACAATTGACTATGTGGTGACGAAGATTCCCCGATTTGCCTTTGAAAAGTTCCCCGGTTCAGAACCGACTCTGACAACGCAAATGAAGTCAGTTGGAGAGGTAATGGCGATCGGGCGAACCTTCAACGAATCTTTCCAAAAAGCGCTGCGGGGATTGGAAACCGGCCGCGCGGGCTTCGGGTGCGATAAACCGGAAAAGTTGCCGAGTTTGGAACAAATCCGCGCTGGATTGCGCACGCCAAATCCCGATCGCATTTTTACAGTTCGCCACGCGATGATGATGGGAATGTCGGTGGAAGAAATCTTCGAGCTCACAGCAATTGACCCCTGGTTTTTGGATAAAATGCAGGAATTGCTGGAAGCCGAGAAGTTCTTGAAACGGACTGCGCTCAACCAGTTGACAAAAGAGACAATGTTTGAAGTCAAGCAGTTGGGATTTAGCGATCGTCAAATTGCTTACGCCACCAAAACATCGGAAGATGAAGTCCGCGCTTACCGCAAACAGTTGGGCGTCATCCCGATTTACAAAACAGTTGATACCTGTGCCGCCGAGTTTGAAGCCTTTACACCTTATTACTATTCCACCTATGAAGTGGGAGCAGCAATTTGGGACTTGGGCGATGAAGAAAAGAAGATTTCACCAGTTGGTCACAGTCTCGCGCCGGAGTCGGAAGTTTTGCCTTCTACTAAGCGAAAAGTGATGATTTTGGGCGGCGGGCCGAACCGGATCGGACAGGGAATTGAGTTTGATTATTGTTGCTGTCATGCTTCGTATTCCCTAGGGGAAGACGGGTTTGAGACAATCATGGTCAACTCGAACCCGGAGACGGTTTCGACAGATTACGATACGAGCGATCGCCTGTATTTTGAGCCGCTAACTAAAGAAGATGTTCTCAACATCATCGAGGCGGAAAATCCCGAAGGAGTCATCATTCAATTTGGCGGACAAACGCCACTAAAATTGGCACTTCCTTTACAAAAGGCTCTCGAAAATCATCCTGATGTCCAAACCAAAATCTGGGGAACTTCGCCGGATTCAATTGATAGTGCTGAAGACCGAGAAAGGTTTGAAAAGATTCTACGGGAGTTGGATATTCAGCAAGCTGTTAACGGTTTGGCGCGGAGTTTTGAGGATTCCTTAATCGTAGCTCAACGCATCGGTTATCCGGTCGTGGTGCGGCCGAGTTACGTGTTGGGCGGGCGAGGAATGGAAATTGTTTATTCCGATGCTGAATTGGAACGTTACATGACTTATGCCGTACACGTAGAACCGGATCATCCGATTTTAATTGACAAGTTCTTGGAAAATGCGATCGAGGTTGATGTAGATGCGATCGCCGATGCAGAAGGAAATGTCACCATCGGCGGTATTATGGAACACATCGAGGAAGCGGGAATTCACTCCGGCGACTCTGCTTGTTCTATCCCTTACCAAACGCTTTCTGACGCAGCTTTGGTAACAATCCGCCGCTGGACGATAGAATTAGCAAAATCCCTGAAAGTGATCGGGTTGATGAACATTCAATTTGCCGTTCAAGGAAACGAAGTTTTCATTTTGGAAGCTAACCCGCGCGCTTCTCGAACAGTACCTTTTGTGTCCAAGGCGATCGGAGTTCCCCTAGCAAAAATCGCCTCGCGAGTCATGTCTGGCCAAACTTTGGCAGCTTTGGGTTTTACCAAAGAGATTGTACCGATTCACGTTTCTGTGAAAGAAGCCGTGCTACCGTTTGCTAAGTTTCCGGGGACTGATACTTTGTTAGGGCCGGAAATGCGATCGACTGGCGAAGTCATGGGGATTGACACCGATTTCGGCAAAGCATTTGCCAAAGCTCAACTCGGCGCGGGACAACTGATGCCGCTGTCGGGAACAGTTTTGGTTTCGATGCGCGATCGGGATAAACTAGCAGTTGTACCAGTTGTCAAGGAATTCTTGGAATTGGGTTTCAAAGTAGTAGCAACCCACGGGACACGCAAAGTTTTGCTAGAGCAAGGTTTAGATGTAGAGTTGGTGTTAAAACTCCATGAAGGGCGGCCGAATTTGTTGGATTCGATCAAGAATGAGAAAATCCAACTAATTATTACCACACCTTCCGGCGAAGAATCCCGCGCCGACGGCATCTTTATCCGCCGTACTGCTTTGACTTACAAAATCCCGATTATTACCACAATCGCCGGTGCGAAGGCAACAGCAGCGGGAATTCGATCGCTCAAATCTCACCCGATGGAAGTAAAAGCACTTCAGGATTATTAAATCCTAAAAGTAGAGGACACGGCAATGCCCATTGCAGGACACGGCAGTGCCGTTTCCCTACCCAAATAATCGATTGTGCGATCGATTGGAGGACACGGCATTGCCGTTTCCCTACTCCCAAATTATCGATTGGAGGAGACGGCATTGTCATTTCCCTACCCAATTAATTGTAGGGAAATGACAATGCCGTTTCCTGAGTATGGGTAACTTAGTCTCAACTTTTAATCTCCGATTCCTGATATTTTTCAAGAATGCCACTATCCATCATCAATTTCGGCCAAACCAACAAGAAAAATCCCATCCAAGCCAATAAAGGAATCGCGACTAAAACAGTTATCCAAATAGTTTTCAACAAAAACCAACTACCGGAAATGACACTCGTACCAGTCAACAGAATCGACCAAGGCTGACACCACCAAGGTTTGTAACTCCAAGGACTAACAGGTTTTTGTTCGGAAATAGATTTCATATTTGCAGTAATTTTTTATAGATAATAACAGAGTTAGCTCAATTAACCTAATTTAAACATTCATCACCTGTTCTGCTGTCAGCGTTAATTCTGGAAAAGTCCGCGACACAATTCGATCGCTACCCTTAAACGCAGTTGTTTGATAGTTGCCGTCTGCATCCAAAAGGTAGACAAATATAGTTGGAACTTTCGGATTTCCCAGAAATTCTCTACTGCCAATTGCTAAATAATCGACAATCCAATACTCAGGAATTCCCAAACGCCGATACTCGTCCAATTTATCAATGTAATCGTCATCCCAATTTGTTGATGTTACTTCGACTGCCAGTTGAATTGGTTCCCGCAACGCAGCATAAGCAGAACGGTTCGAGCGCCACAAATCGCGATCTACTACGCTGACATCCGGTCTCCGCCCTTGTTCTACTCCAGCTTTATTTACAGTTCTGATGACGGTTGTAATGTTGACTACATAATTCAAATTCAGTCGCCGGATTTCATCATTGAAGTCAAATAACATGAAATTAGCAACATCATAATGATTTCTTGTGGCATTCATCTCTACAATTTCTCCATTTACCAGTTCATAGAGTCCATCTTCTGGACATTCTACAAGGAATTGGTCAAAGGTCAATTTTTGTGTGGCTGTTGCAATCATAAGATCTTCCCTTATTTTGCAGGAATACTATTAGTCTATACTAGCACAGCCAGGCATAAATCTATTTTTTTGACCGCAGATGAACGCGGATGAGCGCGGATGAAGAAAAAATCGTTGGCGAAGCCCTCGAAGAGGAGCGCCCTTTTGATATTTGGCACTGATATTTTATACTTATGTTTCACGCAAATGGTAAAATGCGATCGCCCTAGCAACTTGCACTTAAATATGTTACTAAGTTGATACAGTAAAGTAACTAACCTAAAAATCGAGCCACTCCAAGGTCAACCCAGAACCATGAGACTAGACGAAGCCGTAGAATTTGCCGAAAACCCAGAGCCACGGTGTCCCTGCGTCCTCCTGCTGGACACCTCCGGCTCCATGCAAGGCGCACCCATAGATGCCTTGAATGAGGGGCTGGAAGTCTTTAGGAATGACCTAATTAAAGATGAACTAGCTAAAAAGCGAGTCGAAGTCGCGATTATTTCATTTGACAATCAGATCAAAGTCGTGCAAGACTTCGTAACTGCCGATCAGTTCGAGACACCGCTGCTGACAGCTCAAGGACAAACCCACATGGGCGCCGGCATTCAGCTAGCACTAGACACCATCGCCGCCCGCAAATCCGAATACCGCAACAACGGCATTACCTATTACCGCCCGTGGGTATTTATGATTACCGACGGCGAACCTCAAGGCGAATCGGACGATGTTGTGGAAATAGCGGCACAGCGCATTAAAGAGGAAGAAACTAACAAGCGCGTGGCATTTTTTGCAGTCGGAGTCGAAGGTGCTAATATCGCTCGTCTCGCAGAAATTGTTGAGCGCACGCCTGTAAAATTGAGAGGATTAGATTTTCGAGAGATGTTCATCTGGTTGTCAGCTAGTATGCAGAGAGTTTCTCATTCAAAAATTGATGAGCAAGTCGCACTACCGCCTCCCGGATGGGGAACTGTTTAGTTATTAGTCATTAGTCATTAGTAAGTGACAAGCGGTAAGGTGTGGTGTGCATCGTCCTACATAATTAAGGGATAAACTCACATTTTCTTGCACCATTTTCAAGAACAGGCAAGATGCCTGTTCCACAAAAAGTGAGTTTTATTGTGGGGTGGGCATCCTGCCCGCCCGTAAAAGGCAGATTGAGAATGATGCCAGATATCAGGATAAACAAATTAGTCCTGACTTTCCATATTTTTGAATTTACGAAGTTTTGAATTAAAGAGTTATTAATGGAGAATTCATCTTTTAATTGGCAAGTTGTAGCAGCATCGGTGACTGGTACGAGCCACGAAAAACGATCGCAGCCTTGTCAAGATGCCCACTGCTGGCGTCTGTTGCCGAACGGTGTTTTGGTAGCAGCAGTAGCTGACGGCGCGGGTTCGGCAACACTGGCAGAAGTGGGAGCGAAAATTGCTGTAGAAGCAGTTGTGGAAACGATTTGCCAGCAACAGGAAATGCTGCCTCAAAATGATGAGGAATGGCAGGTATTCTTGACTGCATCGCTGCAATTCGCGCGGGCGCAGGTGGAAGCAGAAGCGGCTGTGCGGGAAGTGGCGGCGAGAGATTTAGCTTGCACTTTAATTGCGGTTGTGGCTACGCCGGAATTAATCGCTGTTGCTCAAATCGGCGATGGTGCGGCGGTGGCGGGTGATAGTGCCGGAAATGCGATCGCCCTTACGATACCTCCTTGCGGCGAATACATCAACGAAACCGTGTTTTTGATTTCGCCAAATGCGATCGAAACGGCGCAATTTCAGGTACTGCGGGAAAAACTGCCACACTTAGCCGTGTTTTCGGATGGCTTGCAAATGCTAGCTCTCAAAATCCCGGAAGGTACGCCGCATCAGCCGTTTTTTGCGCCTTTGTTTCGGTTTTCTGCCGAAGCGAAAGAAGAGTCGGATGCGAAACAGCAGTTAGAGTCATTTTTGCGATCGCCCCGAGTCTCAGAACGCACCGATGATGACTTAACATTATTGTTAGCAAGTTTTTCTAATAATGTCTAACACATTCAAATTTACTTACAAAAGCCGGATAAAAAATTATGACTGCTCAACGAATTAGTTCCAGAAATTTATTACGAGAAGCATTTGCTACTGTGGGCTCTATATACGTTCCCCTGTTGACAATCAACTCTCCCAGTTTGATATTTGTCGCGATCAATAGTTTGGGCAAGCTAGGTTCAGCAGGTGTTGCTTTCAATATTATCTACTCGGTCGTGGTAATTCCTTTATTGTCGGGAGCCATGATTTTCTACACTTACCGAAGTTTCACTCGAAATAAAGTAACTGTGGGTGAGGCTTTTAGTCAAGCAAACAGAAGATTGCTGCACCTTATTTTGGTTTATATTATGTTTATGGTGCTGCTGTTGGCAGGCTTCATGGCACTAATAATTCCCGGGCTTTATGTATCATATCGCTTAATATTTTCATTGTACGCTACCGTCATTGATAACTCTTCGGCGCTAGACAGTCTTAGCAGCAGTTGGGAATTAACTAAAGGGCGCTGGTGGTTGGTATTTCGAGCGATTATTCTGATAACTTTTGTCGTTGCTGGGCCAATAATATTGATTTCCCTATTAATCGATCCGACGGGCAAATCCCTAGCATCTCAGTTTGCAGGTAATCTACTCGGATTTTTAGCCGCACCGTTGATGAATGTTTATTTGGTTTTATTGTACCTGCGCCTGCGGGACTCGGCAGCAACTATTCAATAGACATCTCCTAAAAATTAAGTCAAGGGCTGTCAGGATACCTACCCCACAAAAATTGTTAGCGCTGTCTCGCGCTCGGTGAAAATTCGGTGCGGTTCTATAATAAAATCGAGGTGTCACACAATTCTGGTTTAGTCTGTACAGTAGGTCGTCGTTTGCAAGCACAAGAGATTAAGGATAAGCTCAACACCCTAATTAGCGAAGCAGATCCAATAGATCCGAGTTTGGCGAGAAGATTGGATGAAATCAATCGCTGGGTGAAAGATGTTAAACCCGGTTCGCTAACTGCTAAAAAATTTGTGATGGCTTTTTTACTACAGCTTATCCGAGATTCTCAGGTTTGGCTGGCAGTTCAATCTCTACCTTCGGAAAGAGAACAGCAAGCCGCGTTTGAGTTAATGACTCCGGGAGAAAGGTATTGGTACAGCTATCTATTTCCTAAATGGGTAAGGGAAAACGATCGCAAATTTTACATCTGGAAACAAAAACTCAAAGCCGGCGAATTCGAGCCGGCTGACGATATCGTGATTCGTGCGATCGCCACCCGGATTGTTGAACGCCAAGGCAGTGTTTTGTATCGCTACGTTGCGGATCTTTCTATGGCCACCGATTCGATCGTTAGCAACCGCCAACAGCAGCCCCTCTGCATTCAAGTTACTACTCTTTCGGATGAGTTTTCTGAAGAAAAATATCAAAAATGGCAACAAACTCTTCAAGGCTGGGGGATTGACAGAGGACTATTTTTAAGTTATGATACAAACGATGCAAACTTCCTGAACCAGTTAGTTAACATTGCATTATATAATAGTGATAATTTGCCCGCAGGTCGCTACCTCAAATTCCCATAAGTCAACCCGATCTGCTGCTGAGAATAGTCCGACTGCTCAAAAATCGGTGAACAAGAAATTTTGAATAACTTACATATTGCAGAATTTTCGACAATACCAAAAACCTAATCCTCAGACTGCTTCCCGCAAAAGGGAAGGCTACGCCAAGATTTTTCATCCCTTTTTCTGTTTCTGGGAGGAGTCAGGCAAACTGCGGCAACAGGTGTCAATTGAATGTCAAACGTAGTATCGGTCTGCTGTTTGAGTATGAGACCCTCGATCCCCCTAGCTGAGGGCGGGGCTGTTTCATTCTCTTGTAGGGGCCGCCCCCCGTGGCTGCCCCAATCTCACCAATACATACAAAATCGTGGACACGGCGGGCACGGGGACACCGCCCCTACAAAACGATGATTTACCTGAGAATGAAACAGCCATGCCTAGCTGAGGGCGGGCACGGGGACACCGCTCCTACTAAGGGGGGGGTGGGGATTTAGGGGGATCGAGACTCGGCTATAAACGAGAGATATAAAGGTTTTTAGGCGATTGTTGACACGAACAACAGGTACTGCATAATTCCTGGCTAAGCAACGGGAAGATTTACCAAACAATCAATTTTGTGAAATAACTAGCAACTCGGTCTAATTTGAATTGAAATTTGATTGAATCGCGGTGAAGTTGTTGGAAATAAAATCAAATTACATCAAAATCAATACTATGACAGTACAAGGTACAAACACCGTTGAAACCAATTTGCAAAAAGTATTTGAAGAACTGGCAGCAGCTAGAAAAATGCAGGATGATTGGATGAATCACGGGGTAGATTTTGTTGATTTGTATGTGGAAGATGCGGGTGGAGACTGGTTGGAAAAGTGGGGTAAATGTGAAGAAGAATTAGAGCAGATAATTAAAAAGGTAGATGTTGAAGCCGTTAAAGTGGCGATCGGCATTTCCGACTTTGGGCAAACAGAACTGCTGGAAACTGCCTTGAGTTACCGCCCAAATGAGTCTCCTACTGAACAAGAGGTCAACTACAAACGGCTGTCACTCTTAGGCGGAGCGATTTTTGGTGCGGTTGTTACCGATTACCTGTACCGCGAATATCCCGAGCTCGACTGCGATGCGATCTCAACTTTGAAAGCTCGTTTAGCCGACAATCAGAAACTCTCCGAATTTGCAAACAATCTAAAATTAAATGAACTCTGTTGGCAATTTACAAAGGTTGAAGAAACAGATAAAAGTAACGACAATAGATTTTTAGCCCAGACTTTTGAGGCTGTGTTGGGTGCGATTTACTTGGAGTTTGATCGCGATTTTTTTCGTGCGGGAAACTGGCTGATTCAGCAGTCGATTGAACCAACGATCGGCGAATATCTCGATTTAACTCAGCAGTCGAAAGGTACGCTGGAAAACGAGCTAAAACGGCGGGAAATCCTGGGCGCGGATATTCTTGAGGCGATCGCGATCGACTATCTATACAACCGCTTTCCCGACAACAACAGCAGCCAGCTAACTCGCTGGAAAAATCTGTTAGCAGCCAAAGAGATTTTCCCCAAAGACTTTAAGACAAAATTAGGCAGTCATTACCTAGAATTGGAGAGCAATTTCTCGCGTACCCGCGACTGGCTGGTGGATAACTTCATCAAAACCGCAGTTGATGAACTGGAAGAGGAAACAGGCGATCGGCTAAACTAAAATCAACTCCTGAAAAAATTAGGGAAAACAGCAATGGTTACACAACTGCAATCTCCCAAAAAATCAAATGTCATCTACCTCGACGATAACGGTGAACCGATGTCAAACAATACAGATCAGTTTCGATTAATCGTTTGGATTAAAGAAAACTTAGAATTGGTGTTTGCAGACGATCCGAATGTTTTCTTAGCCGGTGACTTGCTGTGGTATCCGGTAGAAGGTAATAACAAACTGTCTCAAGCCCCAGATATAATGGCAGTTTTTGGCATACCAAAAGGATATCGAGGTTCTTACCAACAGTGGAACGAAGATAATATTGCACCGCAAGTCGCCTTTGAAATTTGGTCGCCGGGAAATCGTGTGACTCCGATGATGCAAAAATTTCAATTTTATGAACGCTACGGTGTGGAAGAATACTATTTGTACGATCCAGAAAAATTGGAACTGGGAGGATGGTTGCGGGTTGAGGGAAAATTAGAACAGATAGAACAAATGGACGGTTGGGTAAGTCCGAGACTGGGAGTCAGGTTTCAATTATTTGAAACTGGACTCGAAATGTTCGGGCCTTCTGGAGAACCGTTTGTGAGTTTTGTGGAACTCGATCGACTGCGACAACAAGCCGAGGCGCGGGCCCAACAAGCAGAAATGCTGCTGGAACAGTCAGAAATGCTGCTGGAACAAGAACGATCGCGATCGCAAGCCTTAGAATCAAGACTCCGAGAAATGGGAATCGATCCCAATGAATTGTAAGCACAACTGCAAAATTGAACTATTGTGGAACAGGCATCTTGCCTGTTGCTGAGTTTTCCAGAACGGGCAGGATGCCCATCCCACAATAAAATAGAATTACGGGTTTATCAGTGGGGTCGCTTTCTTTAATCCAAAATCCAAAATCTAAAATCGATTAATCCCCTATCCCCTAACCGAATTCTATGCAGTTGCAACGCCAATTTAGCGGACAACTGATTGCGATCGACACTAACACCGCGATCGCCAGCGGCGGTGAAGGTCGCATCTACCCGATCGCCCAAGACTCGTCCCTAGTAGCAAAAATCTACCACAAACCGACAGACGAAGACGGCGACAAACTCACAGTCATGTTCAGTATGCCGCCGGATGCGCCGATCGCCGAACCGGGACACGCCTCAATTGCTTGGCCTCTAGATTTACTGCATACTGTCGGCGGGCGAGAAAAAATCGTCGGTTTTGTGATGCCGCGCGTCAAAAAAGCGCTGCCGGTACACACTTTCTACACACCCAAAACCAGGCGCGAACAAAAACCGCTATTTAGCTATCTTTACCTCCACCGTACCGCCCGAAATCTCGCCTCGGCTGTAAACGCCCTCCACGTCAGGGGTTACGTCATCGGCGACGTGAACGAGTCGAACATTCTGGTTACGGATACGGCTTTGGTAACGCTGGTAGACACCGATTCGTTTCAAGTGCGCGATCCTTATACGGGTTACGTTTATCGGTGTCCCGTGGGAAAACCGGAGTTTACGCCGCCGGAATTGCAGGGCCAGACTTTCCGCGATATCGATCGAGCTCCAGAGCACGATTTGTTCGGTTTAGCGGTATTAATTTTTCAACTGCTGATGGAAGGTACGCACCCGTTTTCGGGAGTTTATCTCGGTAGCGACGAACCGCCGTCTTTGGAAGCCAGAATTCGATCGGGCCATTTCCCCACGGGCACCAAGCGAATTCCCTACCGCCCGATGCCCGCAGCGCCACCCTTCGAGATGCTGCATCCCCTCCTGCGCCAGATGTTTATCCGTTGTTTTGAGGAAGGGCACGCCAATCCGGCGGCGCGCCCGGATGCCAAAACTTGGGTAAATGCGATTCGGGAAGCCGAAGATTCTTTGGTGACTTGCAGCAAAAACACTCAGCATAAATACGGAAATCATCTGAGTCGATGCCCTTGGTGCGATCGGGCAAAAATGCTCAAAGGTCGCGATCCGTTTCCTTCGCGCGGCGCAGTCAGCAACGGATTGCACTTACAGCCCGCCAAAACGAAGCGTAAAAAGCCCTTACCCCAGCCTCCCGTGAGGGAACCCGCAGTGCGCCGCCCACAGCCCGCCACGGGGCTGCCGCGCCAACTCGGCCAGTACCAAGTCCCCCTGCTACCGATGCCGATGTCTTCTCGGAGTCGGACTCCTGCGCCTCGGGCTCCCGTTGGCAAGTTTGAGCGTATTTTGCAGGATGCTGCTTGGGGAAGTGTTTGGGGAAGTTTGTGTTTGGCGGCGGCGGCGGGCGTTGTTTCGGCGATCGCTGAGGGTGGCGGCGCTGTTTTGGGAGCGATTTTTGTTGGTTCGATTTGGGGCAGTTTTTTTGGGATGATGTGGGGCGTTTTTACTTTGTCGCCGAACCAGATTTGGCGGAAGTGGGGGGGAGTTTTGGTAGGGGCGGCTTGGGGGGCTTTTGTGTTGGCGGCGATCGCCGGTGCGGTGTCTGGGGCAATTAATGGCAATCCGGCGATCGGGAAAGCGATTTTGTCAGGGGCGGGAGTTGGTATTGTCTGGGGCTGTGTTTGGGCGAGTTTTCGGCCCCCTCTGGCGATGCCAGTCGGGAGAGTGTGGGGCCGGCGCGGTGGATATTTGGGGGCGGTTTGGGGAGCGTTTTTGGGGACTGTGGCTGGTGTTTGTTTGGGGGTGGGGTTGGTGGTTTGGCAGCAATATAACGGGCAGATGCGTCCGGTGAACGAGTTTGCGGGTTTGTTGCTGGGTGTGGCGATCGTAGCAGCGGGTGTGGGTGCGGTTGGGGGTTTAGTTTCTGGTGGTTTTTTGGGTTTTTGCGGGTTTTCGCCGAAGCTACCCGCGTCGTTTCAGCCTTCGGGGATGAAGGGTGGGGCTTTGGGGGCGATGTGGGGCAGTTTTTTGGGTACTTTGGCGGGTGCTGTATTGGGGGCAGGGGTGTCTGCGATGTTTCCGGCTGTTAGCGCTGGGGTGCCGATCGAGTTGGGGCCTGTCGCAGGGGCGATCGTGGGTTCGGGTTTGGGGGCGATTTGGGGCGCGGTTTCGGGTACTGTTTGGGGCGCGTTGGGGAAATGGTGATCGGGTTGAAATGTGTTTTTGGGTGGAAAATCCGTGAATCGGTAGGTGTAAAAATCGAGGTGTTAAATTTTGGGGCTACAATGTTTGTGCTGCAAGAGTTTGAGGCTCTCTGTCTCAAAAAACGATTCACGGAAAGTCTGAAAGTATTACAGGATAACGTTTTTGGGGTGAATATGAAAAATTGGCTATTGACAAGTCGAAGGCTGAAATGGTACTTTTATTTTAGATTCATGGAACTGAACCTTGAAAACCAAATACAGCAAGGCTTGTGGAACGGGCGGCCGCAATTAACCTAAAACCCTATTAGGGATTGAAACCTAGCAGTCTAATCCGTCTAGCCGCATCAATTAAGCCGCAATTAACCTAAAACCCTATTAGGGATTGAAACCTTATGTACCGATCTTCGTGTGGTGTAAGCTTGCCACCAGCACTACCGCCGCAATTAACCTAAAACCCTATTAGGGATTGAAACTCAGAAAGGGTTATAGGTGGGGATAACCCCTTATGCCGCAATTAACCTAAAACCCTATTAGGGATTGAAACGCTCCTTCTTTTTGCCCTCACCCGGCGCGATCGGCGCCGCAATTAACCTAAAACCCTATTAGGGATTGAAACTTCCACTAGACATGACAGTTGCTGCGAACGGTGAGCCGCAATTAACCTAAAACCCTATTAGGGATTGAAACAATGGCGTATTAGCCTCTACCTCCGATCGCAATAAAGCCGCAATTAACCTAAAACCCTATTAGGGATTGAAACTCAAGGAAGACGACGCGCGACTGAGCGGTGTTTGCCGCAATTAACCTAAAACCCTATTAGGGATTGAAACGAACTGATAAAAAAGCGGGCCGATGGCAGACTCGGCGCCGCAATTAACCTAAAACCCTATTAGGGATTGAAACACTTATCTCGGCGTCAGCTACCGCAAAAAACTGTGCCGCAATTAACCTAAAACCCTATTAGGGATTGAAACATTTGGGTGATGGATAGCAATCAAAAACAATTCAAGCCGCAATTAACCTAAAACCCTATTAGGGATTGAAACTCGATTTCTTTGCGATCGGCGCGCTCTATCGCAAGGCCGCAATTAACCTAAAACCCTATTAGGGATTGAAACTGAATTGCTAACCATTGCAAAAAGATGTCGCCGGAGCCGCAATTAACCTAAAACCCTATTATACCAATTTTACATGAAGTTGCATAGAATAAAGATACTGTTTAGAGGTGATGAGTTATGGCACGTCAACTGATTGTGGCGATCGCAGAAAGTGCAGAGAGTTTAGAGAAACAACTAAAACACAGTCGTACCGCCAGTCAGAAAGAACGGTTGCAAATGTTGTGGTGGCTAAAAACTGGACAAATTACTCAGCATCAAACCCTAGCCAAACGTCTGGGACGCGATGGTTCAACGGTAACTCGATGGTTGCAAAAGTATCGTCAGGGAGGACTGTCCGAATTGTTGACCGTCAAGAGCGCACCCGGAAAATCGCCTCACTTGAGCGAAGATGCGATCGCCGGATTACAAAAAAGACTGGAACAGCCACCAGGCTTCAAAAGTTACGGAGAAATCGTGGAGTGGCTCAATCAGACTTATCAACTGAACCTGACATATCCCACAGTCTATCATTGGGTCCACTACCGACTCAAAGCTAAATTAAAAGTGCCACGTCCCAAAAGTGCGAAGCAAGAACCCAATGCCGATCAGCGTTTTAAAAAAACATCGCCCCAGCTCTGTTAACCTATCAACGATTGTTTGGAAAGGGACAACGGCTACGTTATTTATGTCAAGACGAGACCCGCTTGGGACTTAAAACAGAAACCGGGAAAGTAATTATGGCGTTTGGGGTAAAGCCGATCGCACCGGTACTCTGGAAACGTGACAATTTTTGGCTCTACGGTGTGGTGGAACCTTTGAGCGGCTGGCATTTTTGTCAAGAATACGATCGCCTCAATACTCAAAGATTTCAGGAGTTTATTGATGCCCTCTCGCATCAACTGGGAGATGACATCGCACTAATTCAAGTTGACCAGGCGGGGGCTCATGTGACCAGTGCTCTGCACTGGCCTGATAACTTGATTCCCGTTTGTCAACCGGCCCATAGCCCTGAACTCAATCCTATTGAACGAGTGTGGCAATTTATCAAACAACAATTCAAGGGAGAAGTGTTTCTGACTCTTAAGGAATTGCGCGAACGACTTAATCAGGTTCTGCAACAAATCACGCCTGAAGAAATCAGTTCGCTATCCTCTTACACTTTCATTATGGAAGCTTTATTCTATGCAGCTTCATATTAAATTGGTATTAGGGATTGAAACTTACCGCCACCTGTGCCAGCTATTAAGAGTAAAGATTTTCGAGCCGCAATTAACCTAAAACCCTATTAGGGATTGAAACTGACCGTTATAATTGTAATTGCAATTTTAGCTGGGCCGCAATTAACCTAAAACCCTATTAGGGATTGAAACCGATGACCGACTTATTTGCAGACTGGGTTCCCGACGAGCCGCAATTAACCTAAAACCCTATTAGGGATTGAAACTTTCTCAATTTCGGTTTCAGGAATAATGATGTATCGCCGCAATTAACCTAAAACCCTATTAGGGATTGAAACGTAATCCTCACAAGGGCATTTAATAGTCTCTTGAGCCGCAATTAACCTAAAACCCTATTAGGGATTGAAACAAATCTGATTAATGGTGTAACAGATCAAGAGATTCGAGCCGCAATTAACCTAAAACCCTATTAGGGATTGAAACTGGACAGCTCCAACTAGCGGAGATGCCGCGCCACCTAAGCCGTAATTAACCTAAAACCCTATTAGGGATTGAAACCCGCCAACCGAAGTGCTACCCATACTAAATCCAAGCCGCAATTAACCTAAAACCCTATTAGGGATTGAAACCCAGCAATTGGATCGTCTGAATCGCCGGGAAATGCCGCAATTAACCTAAAACCCTATTAGGGATTGAAACTAACTGCTAGGAGTTGACTGGATCGCAAGTTTTGCCGCAATTAACCTAAAACCCTATTAGGGATTGAAACCCACAAGTGCCTCTGTCTGAACGAATAAAATAGAGGCCGCAATTAACCTAAAACCCTATTAGGGATTGAAACTTGGCTAAAAAAGAGGGGCGCGAGGTTTGTTCTTGCCGCAATTAACCTAAAACCCTATTAGGGATTGAAACTGAAGATTCGGGGATGCTTGAAAAACAGGAATATGGCCGCAATTAACCTAAAACCCTATTAGGGATTGAAACTTAGCCGTGCCACTAACCAGTCGTCAAGCACCCAGGCCGCAATTAACCTAAAACCCTATTAGGGATTGAAACTGGGAATTGGTAAGGGGCCGATCGGTGCATCCGTTGAGCCGCAATTAACCTAAAACCCTATTAGGGATTGAAACCGGTAATTATGTCAGGCACAGATTTATTGTTAATGCCGCAATTAACCTAAAACCCTATTAGGGATTGAAACAAAATACCATTTGTGGTAGCTGTGCCTCCGCCACCAAGCCGCAATTAACCTAAAACCCTATTAGGGATTGAAACGGGTACTGGAACCTTTTTAAGTGGACTTTTGGTTGTACCAAAGCCGCAATTAACCTAAAACCCTATTAGGGATTGAAACTTAATCGACTGACCGCCATAAATGCAGCGCAATACAGCCGCAATTAACCTAAAACCCTATTAGGGATTGAAACATAAGGTGCCCGGCATCTTTAGAGATTTTATTGGAGAGCCGCAATTAACCTAAAACCCTATTAGGGATTGAAACCCGAAGTCTGTCCGGCAAGTTAGACAAGAAGCACAGCCGCAATTAACCTAAAACCCTATTAGGGATTGAAACTAGGAGATTTGGGAGTAGCCATTTACTTATTATCGCCGCAATTAACCTAAAACCCTATTAGGGATTGAAACTGTCTGTCAGCATGATACAATTTAATTAGTTAATTGCCGCAATTAACCTAAAACCCTATTAGGGATTGAAACGTGGTGCAGTATTATTTCTTGGCAAAAGCGCAAGCCGCAATTAACCTAAAACCCTATTAGGGATTGAAACTCGGAGCCGCTTCGGCTCGGACACGATTGATGCAACAGATAGCCGCAATTAACCTAAAACCCTATTAGGGATTGAAACTTGCAGGGCTTGTTAGTATGGCCTGCAGAGCTTGACAAGGCCGCAATTAACCTAAAACCCTATTAGGGATTGAAACTTCCCGTCATCGGCAACAAAAAAAAGCTTCGACCATGTGCCGCAATTAACCTAAAACCCTATTAGGGATTGAAACAAAATTGTCTAGTAGACAAACTGTTGGAACTTTTAAAGCCGCAATTAACCTAAAACCCTATTAGGGATTGAAACTTGCGAGAAGCGCAAGAGCTTTGTGCTCAACAGCTAGCGCCGCAATTAACCTAAAACCCTATTAGGGATTGAAACTCCCCATACTCTCAATGCTATTAAACACCTATCAGCCGCAATTAACCTAAAACCCTATTAGGGATTGAAACACAATATTGTTCCAAAATCCAGCAACGGCGTCAGGCCGCAATTAAGGCCGCAATTAACCTAAAACCCTATTAGGGATTGAAACAAAAAGTCCTTTCTATCAATCATTACATTGTTGCACGCCGCAATTAACCTAAAACCCTATTAGGGATTGAAACGACATTAATATCACTTCTATCGTTAATGGTGCATTGCCGCAATTAACCTAAAACCCTATTAGGGATTGAAACGGGATTAAATTGACTGTTTGACTCCCTATTTACTAGCGCCGCAATTAACCTAAAACCCTATTAGGGATTGAAACTCACTATCCCGGGCGATCGCCGCTGGGATATCTGCATCGCCGCAATTAACCTAAAACCCTATTAGGGATTGAAACATATTGGTCAAGCCAGCGCCGGCTGTCTTGTCGGGCCGCAATTAACCTAAAACCCTATTAGGGATTGAAACTGATCAAAAGCGTTGACAATGGTTCATCGGTAAATTATGCCGCAATTAACCTAAAACCCTATTAGGGATTGAAACATTTAATAACCTACCAAAACTGTGCGACCATCCAAGGTTTTAAAGCCGCAATTAACCTAAAACCCTATTAGGGATTGAAACATTTAATAACCCGCCTGAGTTCTGAGTTGCAGCGCCGCAATTAACCTAAAACCCTATTAGGGATTGAAACTATCAATTAGATTTTGGGCGCTTGGATGATGAACCAGCCGCAATTAACCTAAAACCCTATTAGGGATTGAAACGAATTGATTTCCAGAATTGATTGATGTTGTAGGCGCGGCCGCAATTAACCTAAAACCCTATTAGGGATTGAAACCCGGCATCAGTTCGATATTAAGTAGTCAAACAAAATTAATTACACAAAACAACTAATATGATATAGTAAAAATATTAAGTTGTATTTAAATAGGTTTTATATGTTTTTACTTCGAGATATC
>ENA-OFCE01000166-OFCE01000166.1-metagenomes-genome-assembly--contig:-NODE-166-length-48131-cov-6.862884_pt1 | contig 48131 bp, 45 predicted proteins | sample MGYA00153388_OFCE01 | MGnify analysis MGYA00153388 | reverse complement strand
ATGTGAAGTGATTGTTGATTGTCCTCATTCAACTGCGAAATTTATTCCTGATGGGATTATTTGTATTGATACTAACAGCTTTAAGGGTGGAGAGATGAATTATCACAAATTGCGCTATGTTTCTGAAGAAACTTATTTGGATAGAATCAATCGCCTTTCACCTCAAGCAGGTGATGTGATTTTCGCAAGAGAAGGAAGTGTTGGTGAATCAGTAATTATTCCACCAGGAATGCAATGTTGTCTTGGACAAAGAGTAATGCTATTTCGATCTACAAAAGGGGTTCTTTCCAGATATCTACAGCTATCAGTATCTAATCCATTATTTTTGACAACACTTCTTGCATTACACAAAGGAATTGGGGCTAAACATGTCAATGTTAAAGATATGCGAAATGCTTTAATTTCCCTTCCACCTCTTGCAGAACAAGGGCGAATAGTGGAAAAGATCGATCGATTGATGGGGATGTGCGATCGATTGGAGGAGTCGATCGCATCTGGTAAAGATAAGCAGACAGCCCTGTTAAACGCATTGATGTCGCAGGTTTAGGTTATTTGCGCTGCTCCAGCACCGCCCACGATTTAAATCGTTGTGCCCAACGCATTGATGTCACAGGTTTAAACACGATCGCCATTCAGTTACACAGCAATAGTTTTTGGTTCTGGTAAAGACTCTCCGGTGGCTTCATAAGCAAGCATTAAAGATTCCAGAGCTTCAACACCATTATTCACCGCCGTCTCATAAGTATCGCCGTGAGTCCGCCATTTTTGACCAGGAAACTCTGGAAAGCCAACTAAATAACAATCATCTTCCTCAGACCAAGCGATCGTCATTTCATACTTCATCTTCGTTAAGTTCATTCTCTTCCTCCACTATAGCTTGTGCAACTTCTTGAACTGCCAGATTCACATCTTTTTCTTGGTAACGTTTAGCATCTGCACTATCTTGACCAGAAACAGTCAGTTTACCAGTGTAATTGGGGTGAGTCCAGTTCGTATGACTGCCACAAGGAAAACACAGCTTAATTCAGGGACAATTAATAATTAATCTTGAGGTAACGCTCAAACCTCTAAAAATTGCTCGTGCTTATCCAGAACTTCGTTGCAGCTTTGGCGGTCGAGCGATCGTACCTGATGTTACGGTATTTACTAGCGATTCTCCCAAGGAGAGGCTCCGCCAACGCATTCCCCGCGATGAAAATGGCGATCTTGCTAATGTGTTTGCGATCGCACCAGATTGGACGATTGAAATATTATCTCCCGACCAAAGCCAGACCAAAGTAACCAAAAATATTTTACATTGCTTGCAAAATGGTAAGCAAATGGGTTGGCTGATAGATCCAGCCGAGCGATCGGTATTCGTCTATGGGGTGGATCGATCGACCCAAGTATTTGATGAAGAGATCGATGTATTACCCGTGCCTGAATTTGCCAAAGATTTTCAGCTCACTTTAGGCGATTTATTTGGATGGCTGCGCGATTGAATTAGAGTTTTTGGTGGCGACTTACAGCGGTTTGCGTAGATGTGCCCTTTACGGATATCCTAGAACGGTGATAACAACAAAACCGATCGACGAACAGTGATACATAGTCTACCTTTAACATCAGCAAGACTGACAGATATTCGGCTAATTGCCACAGATATCGATGGTACTCTCACTCGTGAGGGTAAATTTACACCCGAATTGTTAGAGGCGATCGATCGAGTCAACACCAAGGGGATAAAATTACTACTAGTTACTGGTAGATCTGCGGGTTGGGTGAGTGCTGTCAACAATTATCTCCCTGTGGCTGGTGCGATCGCCGAAAATGGGGGACTATATTTTAATGGCGATGGTAACTTCGATTTGATGACACGGATCGAAAGTATCGAGGAGCATCGCGCACAGTTGGCGCATCGGTTTTACCAATTGCAATCGCGTTATCCCCAAATTGCTGAATCAAGCGATAATCAGTTTCGGATTACTGATTGGACATTTGATGTAGCTGGTTTGAGCGATTTAGAATTAGATGAAATTGCCACTCAGTGCCAACAATGGGGTTATAGTTTTACATTTAGTACGATCCAATGTCATATTAAGCCGCAGCATCAAGACAAAGGAGTAGCGATTTTACAGGTACTCAAACAGTATTTTCCGCAGATTAACCCGACACAGATGATTACTGTCGGCGATAGTCCAAATGATGCTAGTATGTTCGATCGAGAGTTATTTCCACACTCAGTCGGCGTTGCTAATATCGAGCACTATATTACCCAATTATCACATCAGCCCCAATATCTCACCACATTACCAGAAGTCGCCGGATTTTGTGAGTTAGTAGATCTATTGGGGAACCTTTAATTTGCGATCTGCGTCATTCGGGCAGTGCAGTTAACTAGTATTACCGATAATGTTCTTCAATTCTAAAAACGTAATCCTTTCAACTGCTTGGATTTCTGTAGCGATCGTCACGGTTCTCCCCGCTTTTGCAGAAATTAATGCAAAAATTCAGCCAGTTATTCAAACAAATTACAATCAAATTAATGCCGCCTTTATCCGTAAAGATATCAAGGGCGCAACAGCACTTTTCACTCCTGACTACACGCTGATAAATCCTGAAGGTGAAAAACAAACATTAGCAGAATTTCGCGAACATTATGACAATTTATTCACTCGATTTAATATTAAATTAACATCTAATAAAGCAACTATTAAAAATATCGATGTCAATGCTAGTGGGATCGATGTGGCGATCGAGCAAAAGACAGAAGGTACTATTGCTGGATTTAATAAAATTGTCATCAATCAAACATCCCGCGATCTGTGGTTGAAAACTCCTCAAGGATGGCGATTGAAGCAAAGTAAGGTTTTGACTAGTCAAACTACATTTAATGGGCAAACTTTCAAGGGTTAGTCACAACTTAAATGGGACAATACATGGAGCTGGCTAGGATCTGCCTAGCCAGCTCCTACCGAGCCGAACCGTAGGCTACTACGCCAACGGGACAAATCGTTCGACCTCCAGATGGTTATGCTTTAGGATATACAGTTAAGGGCTTACCAGGTATGAGCGGTGAGCCACTACTCAACTGTCAACCAACTTAGCCATCAATGAATTCAGATAACCAAACCGAACAAATCTCCTTTAATTTAGTAGCAATATGTGTATTTGGGATGACTATCTCTAGTTTAGTCGCACCCCTGCTCAATATTTCTTCAACACTACCGATCCTAACTATTTTTGCGATCGTCGTTGGCGCGACTGTCGATAATTTTTTCCTAAAAAGTACAGCAGCGACTCTAATTGTAGATGCGATCGCGGGCATCGATCCAGAATATCGCCAACGCATTATCAATCATGAAGCCGGACACTTTTTAGTTGCTTATTTACTCGATATTCCGATTACTGGCTATACACTCAGCGCGTGGGAGTCGATTAAAAAAGGGCAGCCAACACAAGGTGGAGTGATGTTTGCACCCCCACAGACAGATATTGCTACTCAACTTATCCAACAACATTATTGTACTGTCTGTATGGCGGGAATTGCTGCGGAAAAATTGGTGTACAATCGATCGCAAGGTGGTAGTGAAGATCGCCAAAAACTGCGAGGAATATTGTTTCTAGCAGGTAAGCAGCAACAGGAAATAGTCAACCAGGAAAATTTAGCCGCACTACAAGCCAAAACTCTGATTCAAACTCATTGGTTAGCCTATCAATCTCTAGTTGTCGCCATGCAGGAACGTGCTAGTGTTGCCGATTGTTGCGATACGATTGAAGTCTATACTTCGTCTTTGGTGGCTAGTTCTGAACTTTAACAAAGAGTAGGGGTTTAAATCCCTATCAAGAGAACCCAATGATCAATTATCAATTATCAATTATCAATTATCAATTAATTTAAATCGATTTAACCGTCGCTGAATATTTACTCGATCGAGATTACGAACTATTTCGCGATCGGCCATATTTACAGCAATTAATCCCTTTAGTAAATGAGTCTGATTTTAGCGAAGTCATCAAAGCGATCGCCATTCCCAAAATCAGGAGTATAACTTAGGCATTAGACTCGATCGGGTAGAGCGCACACGCAACTTAAACTCGATCTGAACAAAGCTTGCAACTGTCAACTGTCTGTCTTGTTTCGCTCGATCTGGAGGGAACCTCTAGGGCGCGAACCGCAACTGTAATGGGCGGGTTCCCCGCCCAGTCAACTGTCAACACTGTGCCTACGGCAGGCTATCGCCAACGGCTTCGCTCAGTGTAAACTGTCAACTGTCTAACCCCGATTTTGCGGCGATCGTGCGTTTTCATATAAGATGTAGAGTGCTATTGACGTATCCTCGTTGATGACCGCAAGCTGAACTTCTCTGTACTGGCGAGACGCTGGGCACATCAGAGGCAAAGTAGGGAACGGAAATCAGGGGCAATATCGATTGTCGTTATTCACATAAACAAGGAACTTATATGAGCGCAGATGTATTGGCTAAAGTACAAGCCGTAATTGCAGACAAATTGGAAGTAGATGCTAGTAAAATTACTCCTGAAGCCAACTTTACCGACGATCTCGGAGCTGATTCCCTCGATGTCGTCGAACTAGTCATGGCACTAGAAGAAGAATTTGATGTCGAAATCCCTGATGAGGAAGCTGAAAAACTCCAAACAGTTCAATCTGTAGTTGACTATATCAACACCAAGCAAGTCTAGTACCGCCGCGCGGAAACTAGCGCTCGTGCGCCGCGATGCGGAGGAAATCTCCGCATGAAGCACAACACCCCCACCCAGCACCACCCCAGCACCCCCATATCTCATCTCTGATATTCACCATGGCAAATTCCGATCCGCAAGCACAGCAAAACTATCGTAAACGTGTTGTTATTACTGGTTTAGGCGCAATTACGCCCATTGGCAACACCTTAGCTGAATATTGGGAAGGCTTGGTCAGTGGGCGGAATGGGATTGGCTCGATTACCCACTTTGACGCATCCAAACACGATTGTCGGATTGCGGGGGAACTCAAAAATTTTGACCCGCTCCTGTATCTAGAAAAAAAAGCTGCCAAACGAATGGACAGGTTTGCTCAACTGGCTGTCTGCGCCACCAAGCAAGCAATCGTCGATTCGGGTTTGACGATCGATAGTACTAATGCCGATCGAGTCGGTGTTACCATCGGTACGGGGATTGGCGGTCTCAAAATCCTCGAAGAACAACAAGAAATCTATCTCACCAAAGGGCCGAGCCGTTGTAGTCCCTTCATGATTCCGATGATGATCGCGAATATGGCAGCCGGACTCGTGGCGATCGAAATCGGTGCCAAAGGCCCCAACTGCTGTACCGTAACCGCCTGTGCCGCAGGTTCAAACGCGATCGGTGAAGCATTTAGACTAATCCAGGGGGACTACGCCACAGCGATGATTTGCGGCGGTACAGAAGCAGCAATCACCCCGCTGGGCATCGCCGGATTTGCCGCTTGCAAAGCAGTCTCCACTCGCAACGACGACCCCCTTCACGCTTGTCGCCCCTTTGATACCGGACGCGATGGATTTGTGATGGGAGAGGGTTCGGGCATCTTAGTATTGGAAGAACTCGAACACGCCCAAAATCGCGGCGCGAGAATCTATGCGGAGGTCGTCGGCTACGCCATGACCTGCGATGCGTATCACATGACCGGACAGACTCCTGGCGGTATCGATGCCGCCCGTGCCATGTCGCTCTGTCTCAAAGATGCCGGACTAGCACCCGAAGCCGTCAGCTATATCAACGCTCACGGTACCAGCACACCCATCAACGATCCGACCGAAACAGCCGCGATCAAAAAGGCTCTGGGCGACCATGCCTACAAGATCGCCGTCAGTTCTACCAAATCTATGACTGGACACCTCCTCGGCGGTGCAGGTGGGATCGAAGGGGTTGCTTCCGCCCTCGCCATCCATCACGGGATTATCCCCCCCACGATCAATCTCGAAAATCCAGAAGAAGGTTGCGATCTCGATTATGTCCCCCATGTCAGTCGCGCCGCCAATGTCGATGTCGTCCTCTCCAATTCCTTCGGTTTCGGCGGGCACAATGTGACCTTAGCATTCAAGAAATACGGTTAACAGTTGACAGTTGACAGCGATTTTGAGATTAAGCCGACTTTAGGGTATGAACCATGACATCAGTTAATTATGAAACGATGGGACTTGATGAGCTACGTCAATATGTGCTTACCCATCGTGAAGATATTCAGGCTTTTCATGTGTATGTCGATCGATCTAAAGCATCGGGACGCATGATAACGATCGATCCTACCGATCCTCAATGGGAAGAAAATTTAGACCGCAGCATCGAGTCAAGAATCTCTGGTGAAGCGAATAATTAGTCTAACAAGATGGACAATTTCCAGCGATTAGAGGCGTTGCTGAATTTGAGTATGATTATTTGTAGGGGTACCCCTTGCGGGTACCCTTCATCGATGCGGGGTAAGCACGAGGCATTACCCCTACAAAAATTATTGTTGCGTTTCATACCTCAATTCAGCAACGCCAAAGCAACTCAAAAGCAATAAGTTGGCGGGGCGGCTTACCCGCCCCGCCAACTAGATCGATCGTCAGGGACATGGTTTTCTGAATTAATTAAAATTAACGTCTGCTTGGATCGTTGTATGTTGGTGTGTTTTCACGCATTTCGCGGTCAGTGTTCTCTTTCCGTCGTCCGACAAGTCCCAGTAAACCGAGTAAACCACTCAGCCCCCACAAACCTGCATTATTATCATCGTTGCGGGTTTGGTAGGTAGTAGTTTCACGCTGTTGTGTCCCTGGTGACACTACTTGAGCAGCAGCAGGCAAAGTCATGGGGATAACTGTAACACCTGCGACCAGGATGCCAGCACTGATAAATTTAATCAAAGATGATTGTTGCATCGTTCTTAATTCCTTTTGTTTAGCTCTGGGTGTTTTTTCGCACTTGTATCCTAAAAATTGAGTGCGAATGATTCAAATCATTAGCTTGATTACTTACTAATTTAGCGGTGTTAGTTGTTAAACAACTCTGTCTTTAGTACCATGTTAAAAAAATCTAGATAGTCCGATAGGTATAAGGATAGATGTATTGAATTTCGAGTCAATTACCCAGGTAGGGCACCCTCTATAGATAATTGGGTAGGGGTACGCTCGATCGCCAATCCGATTTGATAAAATTACACAATCTATTTAGATTCATTCCTGATAAATATGCGACGATATAAACATGTAGTTCTCGGTCGTGCCCTGATAAGCGTCTTTCCTTGGATCGTCCTCAAGCTTGAGGAGTCGATCGGTAATCGTGTACGAGCCTACAGCCAGTTTTAAAGCATCTTAATAGAGGCAATAGTGTGAGTACTAGACGGATCTTAGTAGTTGATAACGAACCATCGATCCAAGAAGTTGCTCAGATTTGCTTGGAAACTGTAGCTGGGTGGGAAGTCAGCATTGCGGGTTCTGGATTGGAAGGATTAGCCGCAGCCGAGCGAGAACAACCAGACGCGATTTTATTAGATGTAATGATGCCGGATATGGATGGTTTGGATACCTTTACTCGGCTCCAAGCCAATCCAGTCACGAGATCGATTCCAGTGATTCTGCTGACTGCCAAAGTCCAAACAACAGATCGCCAAATCTATACCAAATTAGGGATTCGATCGACGATCGCCAAACCATTTTGTCCCCTAAAATTAGCCCAAGAAATTGCCACAACTCTGGGCTGGAAACTCTAGAGCGCGATTTTCCTGGGCGACAGTGCGCCAACGGGTGTGAGTGATAGCAAAAACGATCGGAGGTAGAAGTCGTGAAGATCTTAGTAGTTGAAGACGATCGAGCAGTGGCTGAGGCACTCAAAATTACCCTCACCGATCGCAAGTATGCTGTCGAAGTTGCCTATGATGGGCAAGCAGGATTAGACTTCATCGAAGCATTTGACTACGATCTATTGTTGTTGGATGCGACCCTACCCAAAGTCGATGGGATTAGTATTTGTCGCCAGGTGCGAGCGTGTGGCTATCTGATGCCGATTTTGCTGCTCACCAGTAGGGATAGCAAACACGATCGAGCCATTGGTTTAGATGCTGGCGCGGATGATTATGTCATCAAACCTTTCGATCCAGAAGAGCTATCTGCACGAATTCGCGCACTGTTGAGACGCGGAAACGATCGCGCTCGTCCCGTTTTGACTTGGGAACATCTCACCCTCGATCCGCACAACTATGAAGTCACTTACCAGCAGCAACTCCTCAATCTTACCCCAAAGGAATACTCCCTCCTCGAACTTTTACTCCGTCACAGTCGGCAGTTATTTAGTTGTGGCTCGATTTTAGAACGCTTGTGGACATATGCCGATACGCCGAGTGAAGAGGCTGTCCGCACTCATATGAAAGGCCTAAGGCACAAGCTCAAAGCAGCAGGTGCGCCCACTGATTTTGTTGAAACCGTATATGGGATTGGCTATCGACTCAAACCTGGCGAGCATGTAGTGGATCGACAACTGAGGAGCGGAGATCGCCACGGGATGGGATCGCTAGATGCTTCAGTAAAGATGCTACCCGCAGGTGCTCGATTCGCTCGCTCAGAGGCTACTTCTGCCCACTCAGAGGCTACGCCAACGACTTCGCATCGCCAAGGGCGAGGCTTCACCAACAGTACAAGTCCGCCAAAGAGCGAAGAGCCTATTCCAAAGGTTAATCCAGGAGCGGTAGTCCCACTCCCAAACTTCCTCACCGAAATTTGGAATCGACATCACGCACAAATGCTCGATCGAGTTGCCAGTATCGATGCAGCAATTGTAGCACTCGAACACCACTGCTTGACTCCTGAAATCCGCCAACAGGCTTGGCACTCCGCTCACAATCTCGCTGGTGCTCTAGGTACATTTGGATTACCGCTTGGCTCCCAAGTAGCCAAACAAATCGAACTACTGCTAGCAAATACAGAGCTAACTCCAGCCCAGATCCCTCAATTGCAAAGCGGATTAGGCAAGTTGCGGCAAGAAATTGCCAGTAAAACACCTGAAGCGGCAACGGCGAATGAATTGCCATCACCCGTCATCGCTCCCCCAAATACTCGTCCGTGGTTGCTGGTGATTACCAAGGAAACAGATTTAGCATCAGCTTTAAATGCTAAATCCAGTAGTTTTGAGATTGTCAGTGCGCCTGAGCTAGGATCTAGCCAATTAGAGCGAACCCCAGATGCGATCTTGCTCGATCTAGACTGTTTTTTGCAGCTCGCCGATGGGTTAAATGCACTCTCTGAGTTAGAGCGGGATTATCCCCAGATTCCCGTCGTCGTTTTGAGTCAAGCCCACCACTCGGTATCCGAACTAACGGAACATCCGGCAAAGGGGACTCAAAGGCTACGTCTACGCATCGAAGTTGCCCGCAGGGGTGCGAGACTATTCCTCTCGAAACCGATGCCTGCTGGGCAGATTTTGCTAGCTGTGGAGCGAGTGAGGCAGCAAGCGCGGGTTGTCGGTGCCACTCATGAGCATCAAGTCAGAGTGACGATCGTCGATGACGATCGATTGCTCCTAGAAGGAGTCAGTGCGTTATTATCACAGCAGGGGATGACAGTGACGGCACTATCCGAACCCAGTCGATTTTGGGAAACGCTAGAGGCTTCGGTGCCCCACTTATTGATTCTCGATTTGGATATGCCGATGTATGATGGCATCGAACTTTGTCGAGCGGTACGTACCGATCCACAGTGGGCTACGCTACCGATTCTATTTCTTACGGCTCACGCCGCAGCTATCGCCAGCGATCGAGTTTTTGCCGCTGGTGCGGATGATTTTGTCACTAAACCCGTGGTTGATGCTACCCTAGTTACCCGCATCATCAATCGACTCGATCGAATCGGACTCCAGAGAGCGATGAATTAAGCTGGAAAATAGCCGCAATGAAATTAAACGGCAAAAAAATCTACGTAGGGTGTGTTAGCGCAAGCGTAACGCACCAAAAGAAGCAATTGGTAAAGATCGAGATAAGCTCCAAACAATGGGACGTAAAACACTAATCCCTTATGGTTTATATCGAGGATATGGTTTTTATTCTCCTTGTCTAGCTACTCAAACTGGAGTAGCTAAAACAGACTTAAAATTATGCTGAGATGCTTTGATGAATATGTGGGATCTCGATCGATCTGCCAGTCGGGGATTGATGGCTCTGCGTAGTTTACAGATCTTCTCCCATGACAATAAACTTGGGTTAGCTCCAGCGCATGTATTGTTCGATCGAATCTAACCACAACTGAAATCATCAGTAAATATCCCGCGTAAATTCACTGATTATACCGTGACAATCCAAGCGGATAATTTACAAACTGGCGTAACGTTAACTTCTTTAGTTAACGAAGTGCAGAAGCTATGGCTTCGGGGTTCAAATCCCCACGCGTCGGGGAACCCGACACGACACCTTTAGGTGGATTGTTTTTAGGCAGTAGCTCAAATCCCCAGCCTAAAAACTTCGCTGTCTTGATTCGCTAAACCGTCGGGGAACCCGACGAGCGCGAATCGCTGTCAACTGTCAACACTGTGCCTACGGCAGGCTATCGCCAACGGCTTCGCTCAGTGTAAACTGTCAACTGTTAAATAACCCATCACAATTTGATGGGTTGCATTCAGTAACAACGATCGCTAAAATGCCTGAATATCAATTAAAATAGATAAGAGTTAGATTATCCCTAAAGATAGGTAGGTTAAAATCTATGGTTGTTGCAACTCAGACTAAGTTAATGACCCTTGAAGAATACCTCAATCACGATGATGGCACCGATACTCTTTGTGAACTTGTCAATGGAGAACTCATCCCCATGCCCCCAGAAAGCCATCAAAATCAGCAAGTTTCAATCTCTTTACTAGCTTACTTTCTAAAATTAGGAATACCACCGAAATTATTGAGAAATCAAATTGCAATCTCAGTAATGGGCGGTAGAGCAACTGCACGTATACCAGATCTAACAATTCTTTCTGAAGATTTGGAACTGGAATTAAGTAAAACTAATAGTTCTACAATTCTTTCAGATATGCCACCACCTACTTTGGTTGTTGAAGTAGTCAGTCCCAACCAAGAAAAAAGAGATTATCGCTACAAAAGATCGGAATATGCAGCCAGACAGATTCCTGAATATTGGATTGTCGATCCAATTTTAAATAAAGTGACAATTCTAGAACTCGTCGAAGGATTGTATGAGGAACAAGTTTATACAGCCGAACAAAAAATAGGATCGCCTCAATTTAGTCAATTTAATTTAACCGCTCAACAAGTTTTAACTGGATTGTAAAACAAAATATCGATTGCTATACTTCATCAAACACCATTGGCAGCGATCGACAGATCGGCTGTAGCTGCATCCAGCCTTTGGATTGAGTGAGGAGTGGAGACGAATAGCTCGATCGCGTTTACTCCAATAGTCGGGATTTTCTGAGGATAAATTGGAAGACAGTTTCTTCCTTAGAAATGATATCTGCGCGACCATCCATCCCCGATCGAATTTGGCATTTACTATCACCACGAATCAGCTTGAGATGGTCTGGCTCGATCGTGACCTCATAAATATCATTTACTGCTGCTTGTGACTGTTGGGGAGCATTACTCGTATTCCGTTGTAGCGGTTTGGCATCGGCGGAAACAGCCCGAACTCTTCCAGATCCGACGCCGTAATCAGTATAAGGACAAGCAGATACACGCATTTGCACTTTTTGCCCGACTTTGACATTGCTGATATCGGAAATGGCGACATATGCTTTGATATTTAGGGGTGTGCCAGTCGGAATGATTTGGGCGAGTCGATCGCCAGGATGGACTACTTGAGCATTGTTGCGGAGGTTTAACTCCTGAATCGTGCCCGATACGGGGGCGAGGATCGCAGTAGGTTGGAGTTCGGTGGCGATTTGAGCGATTTCGCGATCGCTAGTGGCGATCTGATTGAGGATTTCCAGTCGTTGCTGGAGCAATTTTTGGCGTTCTTGTTGGAGGCGGGCGATCGCGGCTTTTCCAGTTGCTCGTTCGCGGGCGATTTTGTGGACGATCGCGGCTGATTCGGCTTGACTGGGATTGAGGGCGGCTTGGGTGCGGTGGATTCTCGCAGCGGCAGCAGCTACTGTTTCGGCTACCCGCGCGACGATCTGGTGTTGTTTGAGGATCGTTGCTTGTCCGGCGGAGATCGCTTGAGACTGTTGTTCGGCGGCTAATTTGGCTTCTTCCAATTGGTTGGTCGAAAGTGCGCCAGCAGTGGCGACACTTTGGTAGCGTTGCGAGCGCGTAATCGCAGATTGGTAGCCCGCTTGAAGCGATTTTAAGTTAGCCTCAGCAACTTTTAATTCGGATTGGGCGACTTGCTGTTCTTTCTGAGCGGTTCTCCAGTTCGCCTCAGCTTCACTAACTTCAGCTTGAGTGGTAATCCGTTTGTCATGATAGTCTCGCTCGGCGCGACGGAGTTCGGCTTGAATTCCCGAAATCGAGCGATTGCTCTGCTCGATCTCGGCGATGCCTTGACGATCGCTGGCACCGATCTGAGCATCGATCGCCACAATTTGGTATTTAGCTTTCTGAATCTCGCCGACTAATTGGCTGCGTCTAGTTTGCAACTTACTTTCCAAGCGCAAATCTTTGACGGTGGCGATCGGATCTCCTTTTTTAACGGTTTGATTTTCCTGCACGGAGATGCTCAATACCGAACCTTCGATCGCTGATTGTACCAACCGCAATTCCCCGACAGGGCGAATGCTAGCGGGAGCTTGAACGGTAACTTTATATTTGAGCACTGTACTCAGGCCGATCGCTACACCAAAACTAGCCACCATCACGCTCCCACTCATCGATAACCATCGCCCGATCGAGGGGATAAATTCCTCTGGTGTAACTGGCTGGACGATCGCGTAATCTGGTTCTTGCGGAAAATGAACGATCGGCTCGTTTCGTTCTGGAATCGGCTCTCTGTGGAGCGTCACTACATGACGACCATTTTTACTAAAATTGATAGGTAGAACTTCTCCGTTTGTAGAATTAGAATCATCCATGACTGCTAGGGATAAGTGTTCGGTGTTAGATCGATTTTTAATGATTTAAGAAATTAAGATGTTTGCCGGAGATGCACAATAATTCGGCTGGCGTACCCGTGAGTTTCAACTCACCCCGATCGAGATAAGCGATCGAGTCAGCACGCCTAATCACTGCTGGGCGATGGGTAATCAAAATCGTGATTTTCCCCTGACGATAATCGAGCAATCGATCGAGTACTTCAGCTTCTAATGCGGGATCGAGGGCACCTGTAGACTCATCCAAAATTAGGATCGGTGGATTGGTAACGATCGCTCGGGCAATTGCCAATCGTTGCAATTGTCCGCCCGAAATATTCGCCCCAAATTCACCTAAAACTGTCTGATATTTGTCGGGTAATTCTGTAATAAACTCGTCCGCACAGGCAATCTCACAAGCCATCACTGTGTCCTCAAAAGTGACTTCTGGATTGGTAAACTGAAAATTTTCGACGATCGATCGACTCCAGAAGTGCGGCGTTTGGGGGACAAGTACCACCTGTTGACGTAATGAGTCGAGGGAGATGTCCGACTGACTGTATTTGCCATAGCGAATATTACCAGATTGGAGCGGATACAAACCCGTAATTAGTTTCGCGAGGGTACTTTTACCACAGCCCGATTCACCAATTAGGGCAGTCACGCTGCCGCCTGGAATAGTGAGGTTGAAATCTTTGAGCAGAGCAACTCTCCCCGTGTGGTGAAAATTGAGATTGTTGCAGGTAATATGCTTGGCTGCGCTAATTCTGACTCTCGGTTTGGGTTTGCGATAGTCCTCTTCTGCTGGACTCTCTAAGACTTCGCCGAGACGTTCTACCACGATTTGGGCGGTAATAAATTGGTCTACCAAACCCACTACCATACTCAGAAATCCAAATAAATTACCACTCATCCCCGTAAAGGCGATCAGTTGTCCGATACTCAGAGTGCGATCGATTACCAGCTCGCTCCCCAACCACAATAACCCGATCGAAGTAATACTGCCGACGAGTTGGGTAATGCTACTCGTATAGATTTCGAGCTGGATCGTACCCCATTCGAGATTGGCAAGCCGACCAAAATTGCGCTGATACTCCGACCAGGCTTGGGGTGTAGCTTGACTAGTCTTGAGGACGATCGCTCCGCGAAAGGTTTCGATCAAAAAGCCCTGATTTTCGGCACCTTCGGCAATCAGGCGGCGGGTTTTCTGTTGGATACTGGGGAAAAATAGCAAGTTGATGATGATAATCGCTACAAAAGCGGCGACGGCGGCGAGGGTGAGTTGAGGACTATAGAACAGCATCAACGCCACCGAGACAACAGCGATAAAAAACTGGCTGGGTAAGCCGAGGACTAGTTGAGAGACTAAGCTATGAATCTGGCGGATATCGCCCAGCCGACTGACTACTTCCCCGCTCCGATGAGCATCAAAATAACTCAGGGGTAATCGTAGCAGCTTGAAGCCATAATCGAGATTTAATCCCAATTTCAACCGCTGTCCAAAGTGAGCGATTAGATTTGATTGGATCAGTGTAATGACGCTGCGAAATACATTAAGCGCAATGACGGCGATCCCTATTGTCATCAATAACTGGCGATCGCTCCGTACCAATACATCATCGGTGAGAATCTGCATGACGATCGGTAGCGTCAGAGCCAGCAGTCCCACCACGATATTGAGCGCGATCGCTTGAAGGATAATCCCTTTGTACGGCAACACCCGTCTAAAAAACGTCCCCAAGCCACCAACTTTGTCCTCTGGCTGCTCGCTAAAGCGGATCGGATCGGGTTCCAGCAATAACAAAACTCCATTCGGCCAATTTGTAATTAGCTCTTGATGGGTGATGTAGCGAATGCCATTGCCTGGATCGCCGATAATATACTTTTTCCCCCGCTGACCATACAATACGACCCAATGATTGCCTTGCCAGTGAATAATCGCTGGGAGCGGAGCCGCCTTAATATTGTCGATCAGTTCGGGTGTAGCCTTAACCGGACGAGCATTAAATCCCAATGCTTCTGCGCCCCGCCGCAACCCCAATAAAGTCGTACCGCGCGTCCCTGTGCCAACGGCAGATCGGCCGCGACTGATGGCAAAAGTGCGCCCATAATATTTCGCAACTGTAGCAACACAAGCTGCCCCACAGTCTTCTTCGCTGTGTTGACGGACAATTGGGTATTTCATAAAATTTACCGCACGACTCTACTGAAAATGCCAAGGATCGCGATCGACTATTTATGATTGATAAATAGCCGATCGTTGGGATTGAGTCGATCGGCTAAATCTGAGATTAGCGATTCGATCGATCTTTACCTGCGCAAAAAATTGTACTGCTCGATCGTGCCACTAGCACCAATGATAGTAGCGATATTTGTTTGTACTCCGATGTTGGTGAGTACATTTATATTTATATTCGTATTTACCTGCGTGCCACCACCATTGATTCCACCGGATTGCTCGTCATTCAATTCGAGCCATAATTCTCGCTCGCGGAGCGTCTCCTTTGGAGCATCGAGTTTATGGGGTTCGAGTTGGTGATTTAAGGTCATAATTTTACTCCAAAATTCTACTATTTTATCAACTAGGATATTTTAAAACTATCGATCGCCTCACTCTAGCTAATTAATCAACAAGCTTCAGTCAGAAGGCGTTGTTATTGGTTAAGATTTAACATTTTAGATGTAGCGATCGATCGTTTTAAAATATCCTCTTGTTGCAATTAAGCTATGTTAGTTTGAATAATTGCTACTCCAGCAGTGTTACCAAGACCAATAGCATTGCCACTAGCAATTACAATGGCACCATTATTTTGATAAGTCAGTTTAGAAGCAATGGCAATATTAAAGGCAATTACACCACCATTAATAGTTTCTGTTTCAGTTTCGGTTAGTTCAGTCCAGAGGTTTTGGGAATTGTAAGATGTCATTGAAACTGGCTCCTAAATTATATTTATTTGACGGATGGGGATGTTGTAAAACTATCGATTGCAATCTAAAGCTAGCTATTTAACAATCAAACTTTAGCCAGATCGCTAAATCTAACAGTTTCAAGTTTTAAAACATCCTCTTATTGCAATTAAGCTACGTTGGTTTGAACAATTGCTACTCCAGCAGTATTACCAAAACCAATAGCATTGCCACTAGCTAAGACTAGGGCACCATTATCTTGGTAAGTCAGTTTAGAAGCAATAGCAATATTAAAGGCAATTACACCACCATTAATAGCTTCTGTTTGAGTTTCAGTTAGTTCAGTCCAGAGATATTGAGATTTTTTGCAAGATGTCATTATACTTGGCTCCTAGAGTTTATATTTTTATTCAAATGATAGTTGAAAAGATCGAATACCATCTATAACTAGCTTATTGAAAATCAACAGTTAGTCCAATCGCTAAATTTGTAGATCGAATTTAACGCTGTAGATGCAGTAATCTAGATTTCTGAACTATCCTCTTTTAGTTAAGCTACGTTGGTTTGAGCAACTACGACACCACCAGCATTGAGAATACCAACTGCATTGCCACTAAAAGCAACAACGGCACCATTATTTTGACTAGTTAATTTGGAGAGGAAAGCAAAATTTCCGATTACTTGACCACCGTTGATAGATTCTGATTGAGTTTCAGTTAGGTCGTTCCAGAATTTAACAGATGTATTGTTAGTCATTGGTTTTTTCCTAAATTAAATTGATTTGCTTGAGGCAATACAATCACTATATGAGACTTTCTAAATGGTGTATATTCGATTTGCGACTTAGTAAAAATGAAAAAATTCGTTTTTGGGATAATTGGAAAATAGCAGATGGCTGAGATCCTGGCGGTGCCAAACGCCGCCCACGACTCGATCGGATTGAGCATCATCGATCGATTGCCACAGTGGAGAATGCTGGCGGTTGCACTGGCTCGCTCTTTTCAAAGTCTCCGATGGTTTCTCACCAAATAACTGCTGGTACTCCTTGGCAAACTTCCCCCCCTGGGTAAAACCATAATTCATCATCACATCCACAATCTTGAGATCGCTGGTTGCTGCTGCCAATACCTGTCGAATCCGCTGTAACCTTGCCTGAGTGAGAAATCGCATCGGCGAACAGCCACAGTGCTGGGAAAAAGCTTTCTGGAGCAGACGAGAACATACTCCCGCTGCTGCGGCAATATCTCCTAGATTGATATCTTCCTGAAGATGAGACTCGATAAAGGCTCGGGCTTTGCGAACATGACAGGATAATGCACTATCATGCTGGTACAGTAGCTCCTCGGAATAGTTACTCAGCAACCCCTCAGCTAAACAAGATAAGAAAGCCTTTTCTAACTTTCGCAGTACTAATGAAGAGAAATCTGCTAGATTGCTTTGCGCTGTTGCTTCCCACAGAAATTGACCAAATTTTTTTAGGCTCAGTCCCAACTCATGAGTAAGATCGATGCTAGGAATGAATACTACTGGTTGTTTCAATGTGCGGTCGAGCAATTTGCCAACAGCGGAATCGATCTCCAGTCGATCGATCGAAATTAATAATGCTTCCCCTGTATCGCTAGCAATACTCTCCAATTTTTGACCGGGACTAATAATCGTAGCTGTATCGCGCGAACAACAAAGTGTCTGATGTAGACCGATCTTTTGGTCTAGGCAACCTGCGAGGGCGATACAAATAATGTATCGATCTTCTAGATCTTGTTCGAGTTTAAATGCTCCTTGCCATTGGACATTGACTAGCTCGAAATTGCCCGTACTGAGCAGATTTGTATCAAAGTGGTAATCTGTGAGCGGAGCTTGCCGACTCATCCGGTGAGCACCAATTACGTTTGTCAGCACTGCTTGCATTGCCTGACTAGAATTGGGTGCTACCTGACTACGGGACTCAGCAGCACCTCGACTTTGGCGACGACGATCGGCTGGTGTTTGTTCAATCTCGATCGTCCGTTGGTTCCGAGTTGTGACTCCGACAGAATTGAGCCGCGGCATTGATTTCACTTCCATCTTTTGTTGTTGCAAATTTTTATGCCTCACTTTCACACAATTCCCCAGCAACATCAATCAGACAATTGGCTTACCTGTCACATCTACACTTTCATTATATTTACACTATTCTTGCGTACTCACACATGTGACTGTATTTAGAACGTAGTCACTCAATCATTTAAATTAAACCTAGACCGAATCAAATTAATCCGGTTTTATGCCTTTTGTGTATAAAGTAATACAGTTAATTTATGTGACTTCTGGGGCTAGTCAAATGACCTATTGAGACCATGAATAGCGATTAGGGTACACTTTAGGCAACAGCGACAGCAATTACTAGCACTGAGACAATCCTAGCAACTCGAAGTTTGCCTAAACCCTAGTTGGTGGGCACCGATCGCCCTACAGATGGAACTAAGACAACTTCTTCCTGCAATTCGAGAATTATCATCCTCCGATCGACGATCGCTGCTACAGTTTTTGGCAACCGATTTAGTCAAAGAATCGGGGTTAACTCTATTGAATGACGATTCTCTTTCTCCAGAGGCTCCGCCAACGGATCTCAACGAGTCACGGGTTGCATGATTCTTTTGAAGCTGCTGCAATTTTAGCGACGGCTCTAGAAGAGAAAAAGGCGACTTTGCATGGCTGACAAGGTTAGAGTTGCATTTACGGAGGTAGATCCAAAACTTGGTGCATTGAGTACGTACGCTTCCATATTTACCAATTATCCTCACTTATCAAAACCAATCGCTCAGGGGATCGGGTTTGTTAGATACAGGCTCTAGTGTCAATGTATTGCCTTATGAAATGGGTTTGAGCTTAGAGCGATTGATGCGATCGATGTTGATGCCGACTTACTCATCAACTATCAAACAACACTGTTGTCATATAATTTTCTGCCCATTCCGTACCAAAAGCTTTTTCTAATACCCTGCGGGTTTTGTCATTTTGTTGTTGCTTAGTTGAATAATAATTTTGAGCGGTGACGATTTCGGCGCGTTCGGTAGTACCGACAGGGATCGCTATCGCTGCTTGTTGACAGTGAAGGGTGAGCATGGCGGTAACTCGATCGAGAAACCATTGCTCTTCTTCAGGTGTAGAAGGGCGCACGAAAAAGCAAAACTCTGAAAAAATATCCGCCCATTCGGGTAACTCACGGGGTTGGCTGAATGCTTGGGTAGGTAATTGGTGTAGGGGGATGCGATAGTTATCTGGTAATACCCGTTGAGCATTGAGCGGGGATAAATCGGCAATCGCTGCGCTGATCTGTCCGCGCCCAGCGACGATATCGGTACCAAACATCGGGAGGGCGTATTCAGGATGGGGAAACATTACACAGTGGAGAATGTCCAAATTCTTGCCGACTTGAGCGAGTTCGAGATGCAGTTTGCGGAATTGGGGGGTTTGGTAGCACTTATTTTCGATGACTAGTTTCTCTCCTTCCAATCGCCCTTCGACGTAGCCCAATTCTGAGGGGAGTTGGTAGGGAGAGAGATCTAGGTGTTGCGCCCAGACGGTTTCGATCGCATTGGCAAGTTGCTCGATTAAGGTGTGTTGGCGCGATCGCAGTGACTGGGTACTAGTTTCCATCATAATTAATAGCCGATCCAAATTGTGACATCTCTCGATCTGTGGCGATGAAGCTAGCATATCGGATTCTCATCCTCAAAGGCTCCGCCAGAGAGATTGGTGCAGTTTACCCGTTCGCAAAACAACACATATCTATTCAATCTTAACAGATCGACTAAATAGCCCCAGCATTACTTCATCTTTATTTAGAGCGATTAATTTCGCAGCAACCACTTCTGACTATTGAGCCGGAGGATTACGCCTGAGACTAAGAGATCTAGAGTGATTTTGCGTTCGTCGATCAGGAAGGGTTCGATCGTGCTAGCTTTATTGCCACCATCGACACAGGAAATCGCGCGTTGACCTTGAATACTATCATCAAAGAAATAGACGTTAAATTGACGGCTACCTCGCTCCCAGCGACCGATGACTTGATTGCAATCTGGAGCAGTTTCAAAGCCCTTGATGGCGATTTTAGACCGCTCTAAATCGACATGGAGATCGGTTACTCCTTTAGCGACTAAGGCTTGGGTAAGTGCGGGGAGATAGTCTTGTTGGATAAAGTCAATAAAGGGTTTTGCTTCAACTGCGGGGGGTTTTTCTTTCTTGGGTGGGACGGTTTTTTCGGCGGGCGTTTCTGCTCCACTAGGTGCAGGGGTGTCAGTTGCAGGTGCATCTGGAGCGGCTGGTTTGGCTTTTTTCCCTGCGGCTGTGACGGGAACTACATTTTCTGCGGATTCTTCTACCATATCGATCGCCTACACTGCCTTGTTCGAGTTTCAATTCAATTTTACCAAAAAGTAGGAGTTTAGAGCTTCCCATCTTTAGGCGGATTGCGATCGGGGCATAGATTTATACCCCGTCTCGATCACAACGCTGTCAACTGTCAACTGTCAACTGTCAACTGTCAACTGTTAAATGAATTAGCTACAAAACTCCACACCCATGCAGTAGCAAATCCTACTGTCAGCACAAGGATGATTAATCCAGCGATGAGTAAGCCAATAAATAAGCGATCTGTTTTGGCACTGGGTGCGGGTGCTTGGGCATGACTTTCGACAATTTGCATATTCCGCAAGTTAGCTTTGGAAAACACATCAAATATATCTCCGAATACTGGTACCGCACCAACTACAGTATCGATCGCAATATTCGTCACCATCCGCATCAATGCGGCGCGGGGTAAGCCCATTTGTGCGGCTTCAATAACAATATAAGCAGATAATGCCGCACTGACGGTATCTCCACCACCAGGAATCAAGCCTAAAATGGGATCTAAACCGATCCGTCGTTTGGTTCCAGGAATGACGATTGCCCCATCGAGCAATTGACTCAACTGGCGCATCCGCTTTAATCGCGGCGCGTGGGAAAGGTGCAGCGCGCGTGTTAAATCGTTATTTTCTAGTCTGGCATCGTCCATAACTGCTTATCTGACAACATACTAAATACTCTAATATATCAATCCTAAATCAAATCCTTGGGGATCGATTGTGGTGCTCATGCGGCAGCAGCCCAACACACCCTACATCAGCCCTCACCTAAAAAACCACTATCTACTATCTACCAATGAGCATATCTAGAATTATTATTAGTTTATGTCTGGCTGGTATTATTGTCCTAAGTTGTGCGACTAAAGCGATCGCATTTTGTGGCTTCTACTCCCTTCCCACTCAAGAAATAGACATCATAATTCACTATCCACCATCCACTATCCACCATTCACCCCCTACGCCAAATATCTATTTCTTGAGTGGGAAAGGAGTATGACGATACCAACTCGCCAATCGTGCAGGTGAAACTCCCATTAAATAACCAATAACTATCGCTTGATTGATTAACGTTGTTTGCCAGACTCCCCGCTGGAGCCAGCGACGCGCCGAAGTCACCACAGGCGCACTCAGGATCTCAATTTGCCCTCGGCGTTGCAATTGCCGGATTAGTTCAAAATCTTCCATAATCGGCATTTCTCTAAAACCGCCGAGTTCCCAAAATGTCTCCGCCCTCAGAAAAATTGCTTGATCGCCGTAGGGCATTTGTCGCCATTTCGATCGCCATGCTACCAGCCATTCGATCGATCGCAAACTCGGCAGCGGATCGTCGATTTGGAGCGAAAAAGCTCCAGCTATAGGGGCGAGTTTTTCTCTCTTTAGCGGTGGCTGCAAGGTCGATCGCACCATCGTCTCGAAGCCCAAGGGCAAAAAAGTATCCGCATGGAGAAACAGCAGGATTTCACCTGTTGCTGCCTTAGCTCCCACATTCATTTGATGGGCGCGTCCTTTTTCTGAAGAGATTACCTTCCCGCCCAATCCTTGCACGATCGATACTGTGTCATCGCTTGAACCTCCATCAACTAGGATTACTTCTACATTTGGCAGGGGATGAATATTAGCTAGTACCTGGGCGATTGTCCCCGCTTCATTCAGTGCGGGAATGACGATCGAGATTTTGGCTCCTAATCCCGCTTGTGCCAATAATGGTAAATCTTCTGGACGATCGATATCAGCAAGTGTAGGTAGATAACCGATTGATAAATTCAAAGAGTTGGCAATGTCGATCGTTTGTTGCAATACTCGATCGGTACCCCAATCGACATCGACAAATAATTCTGGCTGAGGCTGACGCATCCCAATTAGATAATAGCCCCCATCCAATGCCACTCCCAATACTAGATCGCGATCGAGCAAATATTCAAAAGCCTGTGCGAGTATATCCGCAGTTAATTTAGGACAATCCGTACCGATCAGAATTACTCGATCTGCTGACTGACAAGCAGATGCAATCGATCGATCCATCCGCACGCCCAGATCGCCTTCTCCTTGAGACTGATAGACTAAGTCTGTACCCAGCCAGTCTGCCATCTGTTGGCTGTCGCTCCCATCAAAATGTACCGCGATTGGCTGATACAGTTCTCGCGCTTTGCAAAGGGTAAATTCGGTCATCTGACGGTGAAACATTGCCGCAGATACAGCTCCCACAGCCGGAATCAATCGAGTTTTTACCGCACCTGGGGTAGGATAGCGCGTAAAGATAATTAAGAGCGTTGATGACATCAGAACCTATCGATCGGATTGACAATTTTCATGGTAATAAAATGATTTTGGGGGCTGTTTGACAAGCCTGATGGTACTGTAGATTCAGACACATTCTTCTCGGTTTCTGCTAACTGCTAGAGATTGAATACCAACTAATAATTATGAACGCTAGCGAACTATTTGAGAAAGGTGGCCCAGTCATGTGGCCGTTGTTTGGGCTATCGATTTTATCCATAGCGACTATTTTGGAGCGGTTATGGTTTTGGTTCAAAACGACTAGGAGAGAGGAAGAGCTAGTCGAGCGCGTACTAGAAGCCAGTGCCAATCATGAATGGGACACCGCCGCCCAAATCGCCAAACAAGAACGCAATCGCAAACCAATCGGTCGATTTCTCTATGCCCCACTCAAGCGGACAAATCCCGATCCTGAGACATTCAAACTCGCCCTAGAAGCCTCCGCCGAAGACGAATTAGCGACGATGCGAAAGGGTGACAAGATGCTGGAGTCAATTATTGCCCTCGCTCCTTTGCTCGGACTCTTAGGCACCGTACTCGGATTGATTCGCTCTCTAAACGGGATCAAATTAGGCGATCTAGGTACTTCGGCTGGCTCCAATGTAACACTAGGAATTAGTGAATCACTGATTACTACCGCTACAGGTATGGTAGTCGCGATCTTCAGTCTTGGTTTTTATCGGCTGTTTCAAGGACTAATTTCCGGTCAAATCAAGCTATTTAGAGGTGCGGGAAATCAGCTAGAACTACTCTACCGAGAGCATTGGCTCAATATTCAACGTAAATCTATCGACAATCTCGATTCAGATCCAGATTTATCCGGTAATCTTAGGCTTTAGCTTTTACAGAATTGTAGGGTGTGTTAGCGACAGCGTAACGCACCAGTTAGTTTTAATCGTAGTGGCGTGACCAGATTAAAACTGTGGGCATTTAAGGCATGAAAGTAACAATTAGTAATACTTCGACGAGATCTTTACCCACAATTTTAGTCTTGTCGTTCCAGTAGGGTGGGCATTGCCCACCATCTATATTTCAGCCAATCATCTATGTTTCTACTCCACACGATCGCAACTTTCGGACATTCTCACCCGAATTTCCCTTGGAGAATCGAATCTGGCAAGCCTAAAATAAATATATCTATCGATCGCCGATCGACAGCCGATAGATAATAGACAATTAGCTCATATCCTGCGGTAACTTGGCATCCAGATGTCAGTAGCAACACTACTCATCGCCAGTCCCGTAGCTAAACATATATTTAATTCTATTACGAGGTTTATTTGTGTCTCAACGTGTCATCGAAGTAGCAACTACCCAATCATTGCCAATCGTCACCGCGACATCTCAACGTCAGACTGGTGCCTACGCGCTGCTCGATAGTCTCCATCGTCATGGTGTCGAACATATCTTCGGCTATCCCGGCGGAGCGATCCTCCCCATCTATGACGAAATTTATCGATTTGAAGCCGCAGGCAAAGTCAAGCACATCCTCGTGCGTCACGAACAGGGTGCCGCTCATGCTGCCGACGGCTATGCCCGCGCGACAGGACAGGTAGGCGTGTGTTTTGCTACTTCTGGCCCTGGAGCTACAAACCTCGTTACAGGTATCGCCACTGCCCAAATGGACTCAATTCCGGTGGTAGTTGTCACCGGACAAGTCCCTAGCTACGTGATTGGTACCGATGCCTTTCAGGAAACAGATATCTACGGGATTACACTGCCCATCGTCAAACATTCCTACGTCGTCCGCGATCCTGCCGACATGGCGCGAATCGTCGCAGAAGCATTCTACATCGCCGCTTCCGGTCGTCCTGGGGTCGTCTTGATCGACATCCCCAAAGATATCGGGGCGCAGTTGTGCGACTATACCCCCGTCGCACCTGGGAGCGTCAAATTACCTGGCTACAAGCCCACAGTACGCGGCAATCCTCGCCAAATCAACCAAGCAGTCCAACTGATCGCCAAAAGTCGTCAACCACTACTCTACATTGGTGGCGGCACAATTTCGGCCAGTGCTCACGAACAAGTCCAGCAACTCGCCGAACTATTCCAAATCCCCGTTACTACTACCCTGATGGGGAAAGGTGCCTTTAATGAAATTCATCCCCTCTCAGTCGGGATGCTGGGGATGCACGGCACAGCTTATGCCAACTGGGCAGTAACTGATTGCGATCTACTCATCGCTGTCGGCGCGAGATTTGACGATCGAGTCACTGGTAAACTCGAAGAATTTGCGTCAGATGCCAAGGTGATCCACATCGACATCGATCCCGCCGAAGTCGGCAAAAATCGCACCCCAGATGTCCCCATCGTCGGCGATATCAAACAAGTCTTAATTCAACTGCTCCAGCGAGTACACGAACTAGGTTTAGGGCGAAATCCCGAACAGACCAGAGCTTGGCTCGAAACGATCGATGGTTGGCGCGTAGACAATCCCCTAGTTGCACCCAGCTATGACGGCTTACTCGCACCCCAAGAAGTCATCGTCGAATGTCGTCGTCAAGCACCAGATGCTTACTACACCACCGATGTCGGTCAACATCAAATGTGGGCGGCGCAATTCCTCAATAACCTCCCCCGCCACTGGATTTCTAGTGCTGGATTGGGGACGATGGGATTTGGCGTACCCGCAGCAATGGGCGCGCAGATGGCACTCCCCCACGAGCAAGTGATCTGTATCAGCGGCGATGCCAGTTTCCAGATGAATCTTCAGGAACTCGGTACGCTCAAACAATACGGCTTGTGCGTCAAAATCGTCATCATCAATAATGGCTGGCAAGGGATGGTCAGACAGTGGCAAGAAGCCTTTTATCAGGAAAACTACTCTTCCTCGGAAATGGCACCCTCCCAGCCCGATTTCATGCTGTTAGCGCAGGCTTATGGTATCAAAGGGATGACCGTCAATAGTCGCGAAGACTTACCAGCCGCGATCGCCACCATGTTAGCCCACGATGGCCCCGTTTTACTCAATGCTCAAGTCAAGCGGAATGAAAACTGTTACCCAATGGTAGCAGCAGGTAAATCCAATGCCGAGATGTTGGGACTAGCTAAACCCAAACGATCGCAATCGGGGGCATTATCGATTCATTGTCGTAGTTGCGGGACGATTCATACCATAACTCACAAGTTCTGTCCCGAATGCGGTAGTCAGCAGTAAGAAATTAGGCGTTGCTGAATCGATGTATGAGAGAGGGGGACTGGGGGAAAGATGGGTTTGACAAATCCAGAATCATACCTTAAATCGGCAACGCCAGAAATTATTGAAGGGGCAATTCATGAATTGCGCCTTCTTTGTTTTTGAGATATTGAATTAGTTTGGGACAGTTGTAAATATATTTAGATCGAAAGAATTGTTATAACTGCACTCATGCGCGTAGATCTGCCATCGCCTCACGCCAATCATCATTTCCTTCCCACAATTCGCACAGTTCTGAATTGTCATCAAGGATTCGATCGATCGCTGCGGATGCTCTATTTATCAATAGATTTAATAACTCGATCGAATCGCCATTTTATCGATGAGTAATAAAAATCTGTAGGGGCATCCCCTTATGGGTGCCCTGTTAGTGCTGTAGGGGCATCCCCTTGTGGGTGCCCTGCTAGTGCGAAGCTAGGATCGTTGAGGGCGGGCATAAAGCCACGCTCCTACAGGAAATTTGACAATACAGAATGACCAAGCGAAATCGACTTTATGAGTCCTGTCTCGACGATTGTGTTCAGGAGCTACGCCAACGACGAAGTATTTTGGTCTGCTATCTGTAGTGTCTCCAACTGATCAACCTGAAGGATTCTATGACTATCGATCTCATCAGATCGTCTCAACTTCCAATCGCATTCCTGCCTGCTTTAACCGTTCTACCAACACATCTCCCAATCCAGTCGCTGGAGTCAAAATCCCACCCCGTTGCACCCCTCCTGGCAGCCTGTCAACATCCACAGCCAAACACAATGCTGACTCGCACACAAATTTAACCGTAGCGCGATTGCCAGGATCGCCCGCATCGGCAATCAGCCCCCGTACCCGTTGCCCCTGGCTGCCCCATCCCAACAGTTCGCACCGAAACCAACCTTCATTCATCGTTTGCTCTGTCGGCCCGCTCCCAACTTGGGGGATAATTGATTCTAGGAGAGAGCGCAGCGGCAGGATCGCAATCGCCCCACCAATTACCGCCATACCCCCCACCATTGCCGCAGACTGAAGCCATGCCAAAGGCGGGTCGAATTTGAAGTATTCCTGGTAGCTAAAGTCAGTACCGTATGGTTCTTGCCATCGATCGAATAATGCCCAACTGCGGCGGACGATGCGCGTATTGACTACACCCATAAAAAATGGCGCAACCCAAGTCTCCATCTCGACATCGTACTGGGGAGCCGTAGGATCTCGATCTCTGTCTATATCTGTGGGGACAGATTCCGGCGGATTGAGTAGGAATGGATTGCTAACTAGATCGAGTTCGCCGCGATCGAAAATATTTAAGCCACTAGCCAACGTACCGCCATTAAAACCACCCGCCGCCTGATAATAAGCTTTGACTTGAGTACAGTCGGTACCCAGTTCTCGCTGGAGATAACGCACCAGCAAATAAGCACCCAAATCGGCAGGGACAGAATCAAAGCCACAACAGGGGATAATCCGCGTCCCGTCGGTGGCAGCTTGCAGATGATGTCGATCGATTAATCCCTTTACCCACGGCGTTTCGCCTGTAATATCGACATAATGGGTACGATATCGGACGCAAGCATCGACGATCGCATCGCCATACAGCGCAAATGGCCCAGCCGTATTTAATACTACCCGCGTCTGGGACACGATCGCGTCGATAGCAGCCAGATCTTGACTATCGGCGACGAGAATATCGACATTGATGCCCGCTTCTACCCTGACTGATTCTAACTTGTCGCGATCTCGACCCGCGATCGCCCACCGTACCTCATCGCCAGCACGTTCGGCAAAATACCGGACAGTTTGCTTACCCACAAAGCCACTGGCACCATACAGCACTACATCATAATTGGTTTCACGCATGACCTAACGATCGCCTCAATACTACTGTTCGCTTTATCCTTAACATCTACTTGGACGGGAATGTAAAACAGTCCCCACCCGCCATTAACGGTGTCGTCTCATTAGCAGCCGACAGCAATATCGGTAGCTCTTCCGCACTACATTTAGCAATGGGTAAGGAATACGCAATTTCAATGGCTGGATAATCGGTCGATATAGCCAATAATAAGCTTGTTTTAAGTGCCGCCATTTGAGGCAAGTGCCCTGATGTAAAAAGTCGGAGACATCCACGACGAATCCTCTGCCTCGATCCATCATTACATTCCGCCCATGTACATCGGAGGGATTTAGCCCTCGCTCACGCGCATCATCCAAGGCTCGATCGATATCTTCAATAACTTGCTGCGGAATACTTAATCCCTGTTGCACGCTGTCATAGAGAGTGGTTCCATGTAGCCGTTTGAGTACCAAGAAATTTGCGCCAGCATACAGACATTCCGAGAAAGCTGGATGAGTGCCGAGCCGCCGATACACCTCAGTTTCTTCTTCAAATCCAGCCATGCCTGGAGCATAAATTTTGACCACTTGTTGAGGATAGTCGGGATGAGAGAATACTGCGGCATAGTTACCAGCACCCAATTTTTGCCAGGGAATTGGTACTTGCTTTACCACCACTGGATTGTTGTGGGTAGAATTACTGTGGATTTGAATCTGTGGCAATAATTCTCGATCGATACACTGGACAAATTGGTGTAAGTGCGATCGATCGAACTCTGGATTTGCCGATCCGTTGATGTGAGGTGGGAGTATGGTCATAACCAATATATCGCCGCGCCTTAATTTATAATTCGTTAGTGTTTCCGTTCGGAAGTAGAATCGAGTCACCAGATAATTGCAATTGTGCGGCGACTTTTGGATCTGTCACGGGATAAATCGTCTCACTCGGTACGATTAATTTATTATAGTCGCCTATATTTTGATACTGTCTTGAAAAGGTGCTGCACTTGGGGAAACCCCAAGACCGAACTTTTCGCTGCTCTCGGACGAATTCTGAGATATCCTCAACTGAAATTATCCACTCCCGCGCATACAACTCCAGCATTTTCCCCCGCAAACCCAATTGAATCGCTTTGCGCTCTAATTTGCCCCCAGTCGGGCTGTGGTCGGGATCCCATTGCAATCTGACGTTAGAATTGCTTACAGCGCGTTTCCAGTCTTTTTCGGTGGGGTAGAGATCGGGATTGTAACTAGAACGGACGGCGTTAGCTAAAATCGTATCGAAGGCTTCCTTTTTAATTTTAACTGCCAAAACGACCTCCTGACCCTCCTTTTGACCCCAGCCGGAGCGATACATTATCCACAGAAAATTCGGCTTAATCCAACTCATCCGATTCAGGCTGAAATGGTCGCCGCCGAAGTAGCCGTGAGTCGCTGCAAAATTGCCGATAGCCGGACGATATGCCTGGTACACAATTACCCCTTCCTCATCAAACTGCGCTAGAATGTAACGACCGATTTTAGGCAGTCTAGTCTCTTGTTCTGTGTAGCTGGTGGTAATAAGCATGGATAATGAATTTGAACTGACAGCACCATTTAAACCTACTGGCGACCAACCTGCGGCGATCGCACAACTCGTGGCTGGGTTAAAATCCGAACAGCGGTTTCAGACTTTACTTGGGGCGACGGGTACGGGGAAAACATTTACGATCGCGGCGACGATCGCCCAACATCAGAAACCCACTTTAGTATTAGCTCATAATAAAACATTAGCCGCCCAATTATGTAACGAACTGCGGCAATTTTTTCAGCATAATGCCGTCGAGTATTTTGTTTCCTATTACGATTATTATCAGCCAGAGGCATATATTGCCGTCAGCGATACTTTTATTGAAAAAGCATCGGCAATTAATGATGAAATCGATATGTTGCGACATTCGGCGACGCGATCGTTATTCGAGCATCGGCATGTAATTGTGGTAGCGTCGATCAGTTGTATCTATGGTTTAGGAACTCCAGCCGAATATCTCAAGGCGGCAATTCCGCTCAAAGTTGGGATGGAAATCGACCAGCGGGAGATGCTGAAACAGTTGGTTTCGGTGCAATATAGTCGGAATGATATCGACTTGAAACGCGGTAACTTTCGGGTGCGTGGAGATGTGGTCGAAATCGGCCCCGCTTACGAAGATCGGATCGTGCGGGTGGAATTTTTTGGTGATGAAATTGAAGCAATTCGCTATGTCGATCCGGTGACGGGTGAAATTCTCAATACAGTTAGCAGTTTAAATATCTATCCGGCGCGGCACTTTGTCACGCCTGAAGATACTTTACAAGATGCCTGTAATGATATCGATGATGAATTGAAAAAACGAATAGTAGAATTAGAAACTAATGGTAAATTGATCGAAGCTCAACGGATCGACCAACGGACGCGCTACGATTTGGAAATGTTGCGCGAAGTGGGTTTTTGTAATGGAGTGGAAAATTATTCTCGCCATTTAGCAAGACGTAATGCTGGCGATCCACCTGAATGTTTGATCGATTATTTTGCCGATGATTGGCTACTCGTCGTTGATGAATCTCACGTCACCGTTCCGCAAATTCGCGGGATGTATAATGGCGATCGAGCCAGAAAGCAAGTCCTCATCGAGCATGGGTTTCGATTGCCAAGCGCGGCAGATAATCGCCCCTTAAAGGCTGAGGAATTCTGGGAGAAGGTGAATCAATGTATTTTTGTTTCAGCGACCCCTGGAGCCTGGGAAATCGAAATCTCTGAGGATCGAATCGCCCAACAAATCATCCGTCCGACGGGGGTAATCGATCCCGAAATATTTGTCCGTCCGACGGAGGGACAAGTAGACGATCTATTAGGTGAAATTCGCGATCGAGTCAAGCGCGAAGAACGAGTTTTGATTACGACGCTCACTAAACGAATGGCTGAAGATCTGACTGAATACTTCCACGAGCGCAATGTGCGGGTAAAATATCTCCATTCAGAAATTCAATCGATCGAACGAATTGAAATCATTCAAGGGCTGCGGAATGGCGAGTTTGATGTGTTAATTGGGGTGAACTTATTACGGGAAGGTTTGGATTTACCGGAAGTATCTTTAGTGGCGATTCTCGATGCGGATAAAGAAGGCTTCTTGCGTTCGACTCGATCGCTAATTCAAACAATCGGACGAGCAGCACGACACATTCGCGGACAAGCGATCTTATATGCAGATAAATTGACTGATAGCATGATCGCCGCGATCGACGAAACCGATCGTCGGCGTGGTATTCAATCCGCACATAATAAAGTAAATAATATCACGCCATACTCGATCGTCAAAACAGGTAATAACTCGATCCTCCAATTCCTCGATCTTTCACGCCGCTTGAATGCTCAACAATTGGAGACAGTTATCGCTCACGTTGATGAATTAACCCTCGAACAAATTCCCGATGCGATCGTCCAATTAGAAGCAGAAATGAAGGTAGCCGCGAAAGAATTGGAATTTGAGAAAGCAGCAACATTACGCGATCGTATCAAACAATTACGAACTAAATTAGTTGGTAATTCTTCAGGAATTAAGAACTAATAGTCGTAGTTGCGATCGGGTGTCGAATATTATTAAAATAACATCTTGCAATGCCTAGATCCTATTACTGCGACAACCCGAGGGTACCCACGAGGGGCACCCCTACAGTTTAATTGTGTAAAGGTGCCCCTTGTGGGTACCCAAAGATCTACGCTGGTACTAGGATTTAAATATTGGTGCAAGATATTATTAAAATTAGTTTGGCTATTTGGAGAGAACTAATGACTTTAATTACTGCTAAGTGGAGCTTGGATGATTACCACCAGATGATTGAATCGGGATTATTAGCCGAGCGATCTTTAGAACTAATTAATGGAGAAATTATTGAGATGTCACCAGAAGGTGTATCGCACTCCTTTTATTGCCGAGGTACAGCCAAATATCTCCGCTCGCTCCTGGGAAATCGCGCAGAAGTTAGCGAAGCTCATCCGATTACTCTACCTAATGACTCGGAGCCGGAGCCAGATATTGCTATTGTCAGAACTCCCGATACTCTCTATCAAACTCGTCACCCGTTTCCAGAGGATATATTTTGGCTAATCGAGATCGCCAATAGTACTCTAGCCAAAGATTTGGGTGTAAAGAGAGAGCTGTATGCTCAGGCGGGTATCCCCGAATATTGGGTGATGAATTTGCAAACATCAGAATTAGTCATATTTAGAGATCTCATCGACAATAAATATCGATCTGAAATTTGTCTAAATGATGGGGATATTTCACCGTTAGCTTTTCCCGATATTTCGATCGACATTTCACGATTATTTCGTTAGTATCGATCTTTAGATCGCGAATCAGATACCCTGGTGCGTTACGGCTGAAGCCTAACACACCCTACGCGAAAATGAGCTGTTCATTTAAGATCGCTATATAATATTGGTAAAAATTGACTATTCTACAATCTCAACTACTATAGCAATCTTAATTGAAAAGATATGTTGATGTAGGGTGTGTTGGGCTGCTGCCGCATGAGCACCAGTATTCTATAGCTATAGATCCTCATAAATTCGATCGACCTCAAAAGTAAAATTCACGCTCTTGAGTTCTACCACGTCCCCAGATTGATACGAACTCAATTCCCATTCACCTCCTTCGTTGAGTCGATACACATCCAACCCGATCGAATCGGTACTAACTAGAACATAGTCTTGTAAACTAGTCACTTGGCGATACGATGCAAACCGATAGCCTCGATTGTCAGCTTCGGTGCTAGGTGATAAAACTTCGACAATCAGGTAAGGATGAGTGATGAAATTATTAGCACTGCGATCTTGGACATCACCGCTAACGCTAACATCTGGATAGAGGAAAGAATTAGATTCCAATATTTGCACTTTGACATCGGCATCGAACACTCGACACACGCTAGATTGCAAATTATTTTGGAGCATACTGCTCAAGTTCGCAGTAATTCTTTCGTGCAGCGTTCGATCTGCGGAATCGTACTCGGCACTATCGCTAGTCATCGCTGAGATTCGACCATTAACGAACTCGTGACGCAACTCTTGTTGTGCCTCCCACTCCAGATATTCTAGTGGGGTAAACTGTGGAAAATGCTCATTTTCAGAAATTGTCAAGATCGAGTCAGTCGCTTGAGGTTTGAAAATTATCATACCACGAGTAATGTCTGCAAATTACTCTGTCAATATTACTGGTAATATCCATCTAATGAAGAAAAGATCGATCGAGAGCGAGCACAGCAGCTTGGCGATCGCTTCAAAGTAGATTTTACCAACTTTCAGGATGCCGAATAGATTTATTCAGAAAGAAAATACTTAAATTTCCGATTGTTTAGGGCACTCTATAGATATCAGCGATTGGGCAACGCGATCGATATTTTTAGAGGTTGTAGTAAGATGACTAAATTTCTCATCGGCTTGGGGTCATTTGGCGGCACTATTGCGGGGAGTTATATTCCAACTTTGTGGGGTGAGGATTCATTCTCTCTAGCTGGGATTCTATTTAGTATTATTGGCGGGATTGTTGGGATTTTATTAGGATATCAATTAGCCAACCGGTTGGGTTATACCTGAAGATCGATCGCGCTTGACTTCCTCCCCTCCTGAATAGTTACCATTAGATAAAGGACTTAGAGGACGAACAATGCAAACTCGCAAACTTGGTGAAGGATTGGTAGTTTCTGCCTTGGGTTTGGGCTGTATGGGGATGTCAGGGGTGTATGGTGCTGCCGACGAACAAGCGGCGACAGATACCATTCATCAAGCGATCGATCTTGGTGTGACTTTTCTCGATACGGCTGATGCTTATGGCAAGGGGCACAATGAAACATTAATCGGTAAAGCAATTGCAGATCGTCGCGATCGGGTCGCGATTGCCACCAAATTTGGGCTGAGTGATGTCAGTCAGGGGGGATATACAGTCCCCGTCAATGGTCGCCCAGAGTACGTGAGATCGGCTTGTGAGGCAAGTTTACAACGGTTGGGAGTAGAGACGATCGACTTATACTATCAACATCGTGTCGATCCACATACACCGATCGAAGAAACAATCGGGGCGATGGCAGAATTAGTCACAGAAGGTAAAGTGCGGTTTCTAGGACTCTCAGAGGCATCCGCAGCAACAATTCGCCGCGCTCATGCGGTGCATCCGATCGCCGCTTTGCAAAGCGAGTATTCGCTCTGGAGCCGCGATGTCGAGGCGGAAATCTTGCCGACTTGCCGCGAACTGGCGATCGGGTTTGTGCCTTGGAGTCCACTCGGACGGGGCTTTCTGACTGGGCAAGTCAAAACTTTTGATGATTTAGACGCAAATGATTGGCGACGCGTCTCACCGCGATTTCAGGGCGAGAATTTTGGGCGCAATTTGGATTTGGTGGCTCAGGTACAGGAAATGGCTGATGCTAAAAATTGTACTCCCGCTCAACTGGCGATCGCGTGGTTACTACAGCAAGGCGACGATATCGTGCCGATTCCTGGTACCAAGCGCGTTTCATATCTGCTCGATAACCTGGGCGCGTTGGATGTTAAATTAACAATGGCAGAACTCGATCGGATTGATACTATTCTCCCCCAAGGTGCCGCATCAGGCGATCGTTATCCCGCCTCGATGATGCAAATGGTCAATCTGTAATCATAACTCTAATTTATGCCCACAACTAGCACAGAATTTATCGGTTGGTTTGACTGGAGTACCGCACTCAGTACAGAACCGCTTTTGACTGGCGGTTGCGTCCATATTTAATTCCATGCTGCCCATTTTCATCGACATGGGCTGCATATTCATCTGCATATTCCCCATTTGCATCGGTTTGATGCCAGTAGAGGTAGAACTAGTGCTAGTAGTAGATTGACTTGCGCCCTGACTGTGCAGATTAATACTATTACCCTGAATCTGAATCAGGGATGCGCCGCTGGGGGTGGTGACTTTGAGAATACCCCCCGTCGGAGTCATCGACATCTCTGGTGGTATCAGCCAAATACCTGTGGTGAAACTATTGCTCGTGCGCTGTTGCTGTCCTGCGCTAGTATGCAAAATAGTTACTACAGTTTGCGCTCCCTCATTGTCTACAGAGATCTGATGTCCGGTGCCTAATTCCCAGTGATATATCATAAGCTACTCGCAGATTGAACTAGTTGTAACGATCCATTGATTAGTCTAGGTTAATCGATCGATAGTATTTTCGATCGAACACTCCAAAAAGATCGTGTCACAATAGTAACAAACACCTGGTGAGTTGAATAGGTAAAGGTAAATCACAATGGTACTACTAACCGATCGGATTCAAAAACGTTTGACCATGCAGGTTGAGGATATTGGTGTCAATACGACCGCGATTCGCTCGTTGGATTGGGAGCGCGACAGGTTTGATATTGAATTTGGACTGCAAAATGGCACTACATACAACTCCTTTATCATTCGGGGCGATAAGCTGGCATTAGTAGATACCTCCCACGAAAAATTTCGGCAGTTGTACCTAGAAACGCTCAAGGGACAGATCGATCCTAGTCAGCTCGACTATTTGATTATCAGCCATACCGAACCCGATCATAGTGGCTTAGTGCGAGATGTATTGGCTCTAGCTCCTGATGTCACCATCGTGGGTAGTAAGGTGGCGATTCAATTCCTCGAAAACTTTGTCCATCAACCTTTTACCAAACTAATCGTTAAAAATGGTGATGTCTTAGACTTGGGACAGGGACATGAAATCGAATTTGTGATTGCGCCCAACTTGCATTGGCCCGATACGATCTTTAGCTTCGATCGCGCTACCCAGATCCTGTATACTTGCGATGCTTTTGGGATGCACTATTGCTCCGATGCGGTATTCGATGAAGACTTAGGCAAAATCGAGCCAGACTATCGATTCTATTATGAATGCTTGATGGCACCGAATGCGCGATCGGTATTATCCGCGCTCAAACGGATGGGCGAACTCCCCACCGTCGGGACAATTGCCACCGGACACGGCCCCCTATTGCGCCACAACGTCGGCGAACTCGTCCAACGGTATCAAGACTGGTCGCAACTCAAAGCCAAAGCAGAGACTAGCGTAGCCGTCTTCTACGTCGCCGATTATGGTTATAGCGATAGACTCTCCCAAGCATTGGCGCGGGGGATTACCAAAACAGGTGTCGCCGTCGAGATGATGGATCTCAAATCCGCCGACCCCCAAGAAGTCCAAGAACTAGTCGGACGGAGTGCAGGGATTGCGATCGGGATGCCACCAGGACACGGTAAAATTGCGGCATTAGCTCTAGCGGCGATCGGGACTATTCTCGTAGCAGCCAAAAATAAACAAACGATCGGGTTATTTGAATCCTACGGCGGCGACGATGAGCCTGTAGACCCCTTAGTCAGCAAATTTCGCGAAATCGGCGTGAGTATCGCTTTCCCCGCCATCCGCGTCAAAGAGACCCCCACCGAAGCGATTTATCAACAGTGCGAAGAAGCCGGAACCGACTTGGGGCAACTGCTGACCAAGGATAAAGCCATCAAACAGATGAAATCCCTAGATTCCGACCTCGACAAAGCCCTGGGACGAATTAGCGGTGGCTTGTATATTATCACCGCCAAAAAAGGAGACTTTAGTAGTGCGATGTTAGCCTCATGGGTGACACAGGCGAGCTTTGAACCATTGGGATTGACTATAGCAGTATCCAACGATCGAGCGATCGACTCATTGATGCAGGTCGGGGACAAATTTGTGTTGAATATGCTCGAAGAGGGGAATTATCAGACCCTAATGCGGCACTTTTTGAAACGATTTGCACCTGGGGCGGATCGGTTTGAAGGGGTGAAGACTCAAGCGGCGGAGAATGGTAGCCCGATTTTGCAAGATGCGTTGGCGTATATTGAGTGTGAGGTGGTGAGTCGGATGGCTTGCGGCGATCATCATGTGGTGTATGCGTCGGTGGATGCCGGACGGGTGGCGAAGGTGGAGGGGTTGACGGCGGTGCATCATCGGCGGGTGGGGAATCATTATTAGCGGCGGGGGATTGCTATTAGCTGCGGCGGGGTGTGAAGTTAGCACAGAGGAACACTGAGGTTTCACGGACGAGGAGGAGGAGGAGGTGATTTGTGAGTAGCGGTGATTTGACGGGGAGGATTATTGGGTGTGCGATGCGGGTGCATACTGTTTTGGGGGCGGGTTTATTGGAATCTGCTTATGAGGCTTGTTTATGTTATGAGTTGCGGAAGGCTGGTTTGAAGGTAGAACAACAGAAACCAGTCCCACTTATTTATGAAGAAGTCAAACTTGAATGTGCATATCGGATGGACTTATTCGTCGAAAACCAAATCATCGTCGAACTCAAAGCCGTCGATACCCTCCACCCCATCCACACCACCCAACTCCTCACCTACCTCAGACTCTCCAACCATAAACTCGGACTCCTCATCAACTTCAACGTCCAACACCTCCGCGACGGCATCAAACGCGTAGCCAACTAACCCCTCCTCCGTGCCCCTCCGTGAAACCTCCGTGTACCTCTGTGATAACTACACACTAAAACTAAGCACCATGAAACGCGACCTCCAACCCTACCCCATCGCCACCGACACCACCGTCCTCCGTTCCCGCACCTGGGAGCGACTCAAATTTGAAATCGAGTACGGATTAGCTCGTGGTACCACCGCCAACTCCTTCATCATCAAAGGCGACACCAAAGCCCTCATCGACCCCCCTGGCTCCTCCTTTACCGACGTATTTATCACCGGATTGGACAAACGATTTAATGTCAAATTAATCAAATATGTCATCCTCGGACACATCAATCCCAATCGTGGTGAAACCCTCAAGAAGTTATTAGAGTTAGCACCGCAAATTACCTTTGTCTGTTCCAATCCCGCCGCGATCGCTCTTCCTGCTATTCTAGGACGAGAGGATCTCAAAATTATCGCGATTAAGGGTGGGGATTCGATCGATCTGGGTAAGGGACACGTCCTCAAGTTTATTCTCGCACCTACTCCCCGTTGGCCCGATCGATTATTAACTTACGATCCCAAAACTCAAATTCTCTACACTGATAAACTCTTCGGCTGTCATGTCTGCGGCGATCAAGTATTTGATGAGGGATGGGAATCTTACTCGGAGGATCGTCGCTATTATTTTGACTGTTTGATGGCTCCAGCAGCGAAACAAATTAGCTCGACTTTGGACAGGATTTCTGAGTATCCGATTAGTCTCTATGCTACCGGACATGGGCCACTGGTTAAGTATGGTTTGACTGAGTTGACCAATCTCTATCAACAGTGGAGTAAAGCACAGAGTAGTCAGTCACTCTCTGTCGCACTGATTTATGCTTCGGCTTATGGCAATACGGCGACGGTTGCTCAAGCGATCGCATCAGGAATTACTAAGGCTGGTGTGGGTGTAGAATCAATTAACTGTGAGTTTGTCGAACCTGCGGAAATTAAGGCAGCATTAGAACGATGTGCTGGGTTTATTATCGGTTCTCCTACGCTCGGCGGACACGCCCCGACACCGATTCAAACAGCTTTAGGTGTCATTTTATCATCTGCCCAGAAGACTAAATTAGCGGGGGTATTTGGCTCGTTTGGCTGGAGTGGGGAAGCGATCGATCTTTTAGAGACAAAGCTCAAAGATGCTGGCTACAAGCTCGGATTTGAACCGATTCGGGTGAAGTTTAAGCCGACGGAGATGACACTCAAACAATGCGAGGAGACCGGGACGGATTTTGCTCAAGCTATGAAGAAAGCCAAGAAAGCAAGTATTCCCAAAGCGAAGATCGGGGAAGCGACAACAGATCGCGTCGAGCAAGCTGTCGGGCGAATTGTCGGTTCGATGACGATTGTGACTACTCAGCAGGGCGATTTGTCCGGTGCAATGTTGGCTTCTTGGGTATCTCAAGCCACCTTTAATCCCCCTGGTTTAACTGTAGCAGTTGCCAAAGAACGCGCGATCGAATCGCTCATGCACCAGGATGGTAAGTTCGTCCTGAATATTCTCGAACAGGGCAAACATATCCCCCTGATGAAGCAATTTCTCAAACCATTTACACCTGGAGAAGATCGGTTTGTAGGTGTGAATATGGAGACAGCAAATAATGGTTGTCCCATTCTTACCGATAGTTTAGCCTATCTAGAATGCAATGTTCAAAGTCGAATGGAATGCGGCGATCATTGGTTGATTTATGCAACTATAGATACTGGAAAAGTATTCAATCCTACCGGAGTAACCGCAGTTCATCATCGCAAATCTGGTACCCACTATTAAGTTAATTGATAATTGATAATTGGGTTAGTTTCGGTGGGGATTTAAACCCCGAAGCCATAGCTTCTGTTCTTTGTTAAAGAGCAACCGGAGGAGGGTAACGCAAATCTAGCAATCCTAAATAAGAAGATAAGTTGATGTAGGGTGTGTTAAGCGCAAGCCGTAACGCACCAATATCGGCTCTCAGGTATCCGATTTAGAATCGCTACAGTATCATAAAATTAATGATTTTTAGTTACTCACTAATTCAATAGATATGATTTGCTTTCTAAGGCTCGATCGATTTGCCGAACTAAATCGATGGGGAGAAATGGTTTGGAGACGATCTCTACCACACCTAGTTCGGTTAATAACTCTTTGTCGGGTAGATGGCGGCTGGCTGTCAAGATCACGACTGGAATAGTTTCAGCAATCCGAAGATCGGAGCGCAGATGTCGTAAGAAAGTTAATCCGTCCATTTCTGGCATCATCATATCTAAAACGATCGCGTGTGGATAATTAGTAGAGATCCCATTTAACCCTTCTTGCCCTGATGCAGCAGTCAAAATTTCCCAACCTTTGAGTTTGTGCAGACACATTGATATGACTTCGCGGATATTTCGATCGTCATCGACAACTAAAATTCGTTTATCAATACTATTAAACAAATTTACTCGATTTTCAGTAAGTGGCTGTGAAGAGATAAAAACTTGTTCTGATTTTTGGACGATCGGGAATAAGCTAGGCGGATAACTAGCTAGTTCGCGTCTTTCCCACTCTTGCCATGCTTGAATCGTTTTAGTGAGCATGGGTTGAATCTCTAGCAATGGCAAAACTGACTTGAGTTGAGTACTATTGCTATTAACTGGAATCAGTTGGTAAGATAGCGAATCTCCGCGATTTTGGCTAAATTGAATGATATCGAATAAAACTTCTTGGACGGCACATTCTTGCGCTAATCGATTAGAATTTGAAAATATCTCTTGGGAATTGGTCGATTTAACCAATCGATCGAGTGGTACATTGAGCGAAGCTAGAGCTAAATTTCGCTTCCATCGATCGATCCGATCGAAATATCTCAGGGATGTAGTCAAAGTCAGTGCTGCACGGCTGACGGATCGCCACACTCCTTTAGCCGATTGTCCCTTTCCCCATGTCACTATTAACTAAAACTTGGGGCAAGGTATAAATATGCTAGGCTGATTTCTATAAAGTGCCCTAGTTCGATCGGTTTTTATTCATTGGCTGCGGTAAAGTCACAAAAAACGTACTACCATGTCCCCAGATGCTCTCTACCCAGATTCGACCTTGATGTTGCAAGACGATCGATTTGCAAATTGCCAATCCTAATCCGGTGCCACCTTTGTCGCGAGCATCAGAGCTATCTACCTGTTGAAATCGATCGAAAATGGTCTCTAGTTTGTGCTCGGGGATGCCACGTCCGCGATCTGTCACAGCGAAGCGGATCTGCTGCGATCGACTCTTGGCAACGAGTTGAACTGATGGAGAGCAATCGTCGAGCGGTTTTGCCTCGATCGATACAACCCCGCCTGGAGCCGAAAATTCGATCGCATTGCTGAGGAGATTGGTAAATATTTGGACGATGCGATCGGGTGATACCCAGATTTGAATGGGAGGACAATCTAGCTCTAGCCGCACTCCAGCAGCAATAGCACTGCTACTCATCACCTCGACGGATCTCTGGATGAGGGCTAGAGCATCACACCATTCTCGATCGAAGGAATTACTATCTGCTGTTAATTTTTCTAGATCGAGGATATCATTCACCATCCGCACGAGCCGTTCGGTTTCGCTCGCCGCGATCTGGATCATCTGCTTCATTTGGACTGGATCGTCATCAATCAAGCCCATCGCCAATAGCCCCAATGCTCCCTGCATCGAAGTTAGTGGCGTTCGCAATTCATGGCTGACAATCCCAATAAATTCATCTTTGAGCTTTTCCACCGCCTGACGTTGTTTGAGTTCGGCATTGAGCAATTGCAGCGTCATCTGGGCTTGTTTGCGTTGCGTCAATTCAATCTGCGCCTACTGACTCGCAGATCGCCCTACCGCTCCAGTCAGATCCGAATTGATAGATAATTACCCGATCGGTTTGCAAGAACTGTCGTAATTCATCTACGGTGGTTTGGAGGATTTCTGACAGATCGAGCGATCGCCGAATCCGGCTCGTCATATCCATTACCAACCGTTGCTGCTCTAATTGGTTTTGCAAGATCTGTTGCGCTTGCTGTCGATCCGCGATATTTTGAGTCAGCACTTCCATCTGTCGCTGATTTTGCAGCGTGAGGGCGGCAACTTGACGGAGGAGTTCTCCCTGTTTGATGGCATTGTGCAACGATAGACGCAAGTTTTCAGTTGTTAATTGTGACTTACTCAGATACTGCTGGGCACCAGACTCGATCGCTTTTGTTGCTAAATTATCATCGTCATACCCAGTCAGCATCACCACAGGAAGATCTGGCTTATCAATTTGCTGCTGCAAGGCGTGGAGAAATTCCAGCCCATTCATGTCTGGCAGTAAATAATCTAGTAAAATCGCGTCGGGTTGAACGTTGCGGTATTGTCTCAATCCCTCTGCACCCGTTTCGGTTTCCAAGATCGTGTAAGTGTAGCGATTGTCTTGGTGTAGATAGTGACGCAGCAATTGGCGGTAGGTTAGTGAGTCCTCGACAATCAGAATGGTTCGGGATCGATCGTGGGTATTGCCGCTCTGATGGGGAATCGTATCCATATTAGACGTATAGAGGATAGCTATTTCATGGTTCCCACAAACTGAGCAGTTAGCGCAAGCCTCGCCCTCGATCGATCTAGCAGTCGCCAATGTAATTGGACGTTTTTTGATTGATGCCCGACAAGACACAATCGCTGTTCTAACAGCCTTGAGGATTGCTGAGATTTGATGTTCCGGCGACTTGTGAAGACACCGCGATTGTTGTCTGCTCTAAAATCCTTTGCTCGGAAGCTATAGTATATCCACATCTGAGCGAATTTTCTGGGATCGGGTATCGACTAGTCCCGTACCACTTCGTTGGCGGAGCCTCTCGGAACGAGAATCGAGAGACAACCTGTCGATCCACCATCCAGTGTCAAGACACTGGGAAGGAAGTAGAATAACTACTACCATCTGCTCGTTCGCTTCACCCGATCTTCAATAACTAATGATTCAGATCCATACCCAACCATTACAGGCTCAACAGTGGTTGGAGCGGTATCGCGGCAAATTGCCAGTATTTGCTTGTGTGTTGGGGTTTACAGATACTTGTCTGATTCCAGGGATTTCCGCAGCGGGTAAAACCCCTGAAGATCGTAAGTATACCGCGATCGCAGATGCCGAATTTTTGGCTGATGGGGTTAGTATACAGCCCGATTATCCGTTACCCCCATTGATTGCTGGTGCGTCGCCTGTCTATATTTCCCGCGCGATTGTCGCCGCGTTGGATCTACCTTTATATATCTTCAATGCTGGTTTACCCACACCGCCAACTGTCCCCCATCTAGATTTAGATGGAATCCCTGCGGCTTGTCTGACTACGGGTGCAGCATTACCTCTAGCTACTGTCGAGCGGCTTTATCAACACGGCTTGCTCTGGGGTGAAAAATTAGCCGCTGTTGCTGGTGCTGATAGTTACATCATCATCGGGGAATGTGTTGTCGGTGGTACGACTACCGCCCTGAGCGTACTGATGGGTTTGGGCATCGATGCTGTGGGCAAAGTAAATAGCAGTCATCCGGTTTGCAATCATCAGCAGAAAGCAGAGATCGTCAGTCGTGGATTAGCACACTTAAATTTACCCCTTTCGCCCTTAGAATTGGTAGCAGCCATCGGCGATCCGATGCAAATTGTCGTAGCTGGGATGGCGATCGCCGCCAGTCGAACCTGTGGTGTATTACTCGCTGGGGGGACGCAAATGTTGGCTGTAGCAGCTCTAATTCAAGCGATCGGGGTTGAGAAAGGTTTGGAAATTAACACGGCACAGATCGTCGTCGGGACGACTGCTTGGGTAGCTAACGATCGATCTGGGGCGACTGTCGCCCTAGCTCACTCGATCCCGCAGATCCCGCTCATCTCTACCCAGTTAAGTTTTGCCAATTCCCAATATCCCCAATTGCAAGTCTACGAGCAAGGATTTGTCAAAGAAGGAGTCGGTGCAGGGGGACTAGCGATCGCGGCTAGTCTATACAAAGAGTGGGGACAGAGCCAAATATTGGACTCGATCGAACAATTATTAGCAGCAAGTTTAGCGGCTGCTCGGTAGGGGTAATCGCTTACCACAGAGTACGGGTTTAAATCCCCCACCTAAAAGGTGGATTGTTTTTAGGGTCATTTCTGCTTGGTGGAACGCTTGGCACGAGGTTCCCGTCTATCGACACGTCTCGTCGTATCTCTTTCCCTTCGGGACGCTACGCGAACAGAGAGGCTACGCCAACGCCTACAGCAAAGGTTCCATCCGCTACATCCCCATCCTAAAAACCCAATTATCTGCAAGGTTGCGCTAAACCGTCGGGAAACTAGGGCGTGCGCGCATCCGCAATTATCAATTATCAATTAATTTAATCCAGATCGCCCAAATTCTCCAGTAATAATTCCACCTGTTCTCGCTGCTCGGACAAAAAATTCTCACACTGTTGCAAGGATTCCACCGCTACCGCAAACTGACTGAATACTTCCGTTAGCTCCAACTCGCCTCCTTCAATCGCCGCTAATATTTCCTCCACTCCTTCCACCGTTTGCTCGTAGTTCCATTTATGCTTTTTTGCCACCATCGATTTCAATTACCCTTAATTTTGCCTGACCTTGACCAAATTGAACCGACAATTCTGCCCCGATAACTAACACATCGGTAGCGCGGACGATCTCGCCATTATTTTGCCGTACTAGTGCGTAGCCCCGCTGCAATACCAAGCGCGGATCGAGGGCTTGACACCTTTCTCGCAGGTGTAATTGCTCTTTGTGTGCTGATTCCAATTTTCCAGCGATTGCGCGTCTGAGCCGTTGCTGAAGACCTTTGAGGCGATCTGCTTCTAGCTCCAATTGTCGATCGGGTTTGATGCGTTCGCACCTGATGCGTAATTGACTTAACTGGTTTTGTCGAGCGATGAGCACACTCCCAATCGTAGCGCGAACTCGATCGATTCGAGCCAAATGGTCGTCTACTAAATCTTCAATGTCGGGAACAACCATTATTGCTGCGGCTGTTGGTGTTGTCGCTCGAATATCAGCGGCTAGATCTGCTAGGGATTCATCCCGCTCGTGTCCGATTCCGGTAACGATGGGAATCGGACATTGGGCAATAGCTCGCACGACGATTTCACTATTGAAGCAGCTTAAATCCTCCGTTGCGCCACCACCTCTAGCTAGAATTAACACCTCCGCTCGACCGTCGAGGATGACTCGATCGATCGCCCTCTCGATCGAACTGGGTGCTGTTTCACCCTGAACCGTGGCTGGAGATAGCAATACTAATACCCCAGGATAGCGAGATAACAGCGTCTGCTGAATATCGCCCCAAGCCGCCGCCGTCGATGATGTGACAACCGCGATTGTCTGGGGGTGAGTGGGTAACGGTTGTTTTCGGTCTAAGTCGAATAAACCTTCTGCTGATAACCTGTGTCTAATCCGTTGCAATCGGAGGGCTTGTAATCCCTCACCCAGTGGTAGCAACTGCTGCACCTGAAACTGATATTTTCCATGTGGGGCATAAACGGAGATGTTGCCAAAGGCGAGTACCTGCGTCCCAACTTGGGGCTTTGTTGCCAACTCTGGAATTTGGGTCTTCCATACCACTGCGGGAAGAGCCGCTTTTCCCAACTTGTCTTTGAGGGTGAAGTAGATCCCAGATGGATGATGGCTGGCACTCGAAACTTCACCACTCACCCATACCTGTCGCAGTTGAGGAGTTGCAAGTAAAGCTTGTTCGATATATCTAGTCAATCGGTCGATGGAAATTGAATCTAGTGGATCTAAAGTATCGTCGATCGAATTATTTGGCATGATGCAGGAATCAATCTAATGAGAGCTTTTTTAGGTGATGATTTGAATCTATATCTATTGACTGATATTTTACTATAAAATTTAAATTTAATTCTGTCTAATTATAGATCGATCTGCCAAATAACTCACTTATTTGTAGTGTGTAAACCTGTAATAAGCCAAAGAAAAGTTAATTAAACATTAAGATAAATATATTCTAGATAATAACAAAAAATAAGACTTTCCTCACAAAATCCTCACAAATTTAGTTTATGGTAGAAGTTAATAAATTCGCATTATAAATTTATCGAATAGTTATTTTGATTGCCATCTGATATCGGAGTATTTTACTAAAAAAGCTTCGAGGTAGGTGCCAACTTAATAGGATCGTTTTTTCTTCGATAAGCAAGTCGTGAAGTCAAGAAGCTCGAACATCGGAGTAGTTTTAACCACTTTGAGTACGGGTAACTGATTGAGATATTCACCTGACATCGAGGACACAAACATTTGCCCTCTCATAGCGAAGCAGAAAAGGAGTCAAGATGAAAATATTGATGGTACTGACCTCACACGACCAGCTCGGCAATACAGGCAAAAAAACTGGTTTCTGGCTCGAAGAATTCGCCGCACCTTACTACACGTTTAAAGACGCAGGTGCGACTATTACCCTAGCGTCACCGCTGGGTGGACAGCCACCGATCGATCCCAAGAGCGATACCCCAGATACTCAGACTAGCGACACACAACGCTTCAAGGCAGATACCGCCGCCCAAAACGTGCTGGCGCACACGCTTAAATTAGGCGAGGTTGCTGCTGGTGATTTCGATGCTGTATTTTACCCTGGTGGACATGGCCCGCTCTGGGACTTGGCTGAAGACGTATCCTCAATCGCTTTAATTGAAGCCACATTAGCTGCGGGTAAACCAGTCACTTTGGTTTGTCATGCACCAGGAGTGCTGCGCCATGTCAAGGCAGCCAACGGCGATCCTGTGGTGCAAGGTAAATCTGTAGCAGGCTTCACCAATACCGAGGAGCAGGCAGCCGGACTGACCGAGATTGTTCCGTTCCTGGTCGAGGATATGCTCAAGCAAAACGGTGGAAATTATGCCAAAGTGGCTGACTGGCAGCCTTATGTCGTTAAAGATGGTCTGTTGATTACTGGCCAAAACCCCGCATCTTCTGAGCCAGCCGCCAAGGAATTGCTGAAACAGCTCAGTGCCACTGTACATCGCTAGCATCTACACATGAATGGTGCAAAGACTTTACCCAGTATCAACCGATTAGATCCAGAGGGCACACATGAATCTTAAATATATCTGCATACGATCGAACTCGAACAAATCCTCAGCTAATTCGATTTTGACAACTTACATATCAAGTATTTACTAAAAATCACAGAAAATAAAATGGAAAACTCAAATCGCACAATTCTCGTGACTGGTGCAACTGGACATCAAGGTAGCGCGGTAGCTCATCATCTGTTAAAACGCGGGAACTTCCAGGTTCGTGCCTTAGTGCGGGACAAACACAAACCCGCAGCTCAATCACTCCACCGATTGGGTGCAGAACTCTTCGTCGGCGATCTCAACCAGCAGGCATCACTCGAACACGCTTTGCAAGGTGTTTATGGCGTTTTTTCGATGCAGGGACTCAATGATGGCATCGAAGCCGAAATCCGTGAGGGCAAAGCGATTGTAGACGTTGCCAAAGCGTTGGGGATTGGGCATTTTGTCTATAGTTCGGTGGGAAGTGCGGAACGCAAAACTGGCGTACCACATTTTGATAGCAAGTTTCAAATCGAAGAATATGTCCGCGCTAGTGGCTTACCATATACAATTTTGCGTCCGGTGTTCTTCTTTTACAACTATGACGGGATGCGATCGATGGTTGAAACCGGAACGCTATCCCAACCACTCAGTCCCGATACCAAATTGCAACAACTATCCGAAGAAGATTATGGCGAAATGGTGTCCGAGGTATTCGCTCGGTTCACAGATTTTGCCAATCGCGAAATCGAAGTTGCCAGCGGGGAGATGACGATGCCAGAAGTTGCGGCGGCATTTACCCGCGTTTTAGGCAAAAATGTCGCCTACCAACAAATCCCATTTGAAGCGTTCGAGCAGCAAGCTGGGGCGGAAATGACCACGATGTATCGCTGGTTTGAGAGCGTCGGTTACGGCGCAGATTTGGCACAGTTGAAACGCGATCTGCCCGCACCGACTGACTTTGAATCCTATTTGCGCGAGCATGACTGGGTAAAACAAGCCGCTTGAGTCGTTGGGGTATAAATCCCTATCCTAATCACAACGCTGTCAACTGTTAACCTTCCTTAACCTAAATATTGGGCTGCATTTTAGCAAAGTAATACACCATTAATATCATCTAGTATTTGGGATTTTATCTTTTGGCGACTACTAGGTGGTGTCGCCGTTGGGGTTGCTAGTGTAATTGTGCCAGCTTACATTGCCGAATGTTCGCCCGCTGCGATGCGGGGAAGGCTGGGATCGCTTCAGCAGTTGGCGATCGTTTTAGGCATCTTTATTGCTCTGTTGAGCGATTACTTTATTGCGGTCTCAGCAGGTTCCGCAGAGCTACCTTTTTTGTTTGGAATCGCTGCTTGGCGGTGGATGTTTTTAACGGCAACTTTACCTGCTGTGGTTTACGGAATGGCTGTATTAAATATTCCTGAATCTCCTCGCTATCTGGTCGCACAAGGTAAAGAGCAAGCAGCTTCTACTGTTCTTGCCAAGATTTTTGATGGCGACGTGGCAGCCAAAATCGCAGAGATTCGGCAAACTGTCTCTCAGGAGCGCAAGCCTAATTTGTCCGATCTGGTTGGGGCAAATGGTAGGCTGCTACCAATTGTTTGGGTGGGAATCGGTCTGTCTGTCTTGCAGCAATTTGTGGGGATTAACGTAATTTTTTACTACAGCAGCGTTTTGTGGCGGGCAGTTGGTTTTTCCGAGCAGGATTCTTTAAAGCTGACGGTGATTACAGGTGCAGTTAACATCGTTACCACACTAATTGCAATTGTTTTTGTCGATAAGTTCGGTCGCAAACCTTTACTGTTATTGGGATCGATCGGCATGACTTTAACATTGGGTACATTGACCACCACGTTTAGAAACGCAGCCTTAGATGCCGCTGGCAATCCAGTGCTCGTTGGCTCTGCTGGCTTAACTGCGCTTTTGGCTGCCAACCTCTACGTCTTTTGCTTTGGATTCTCTTGGGGGCCTGTCGTTTGGGTGCTTTTGGGCGAAATGTTTAATAGACCTGTTGCGGAATAACCCCCAAAAAGCCTCAAACTTGGCTTAGAGCA
>ENA-OFCE01000165-OFCE01000165.1-metagenomes-genome-assembly--contig:-NODE-165-length-48293-cov-7.061217_pt1 | contig 48293 bp, 47 predicted proteins | sample MGYA00153388_OFCE01 | MGnify analysis MGYA00153388 | reverse complement strand
CTCCGGGTCAGCCCTCGGTGGACCTCTGGTCGAGGCCAGCGATCCCAAGGCCCTGGCCACCATCCTGGACGTGGACGAGCCCTTCGCCGTCCGCATCCGCCACGCCGCCGACAATCTGTCGGAGATGCGAAACCTGTCTGACGCCGCCGAACACCTGCCGTTCGACCGGCCGACCCAGGCCCGCACCACCTCGGGTTTCGGCGTCCGTTTCGATCCCTTCAACGGCCGCCCGGCGGTTCATCAGGGCCAGGATTTCGCCGCCCCCCTGAACACGCCGATCTTCGCCACCGCTCCCGGAATCGTGTCTTTCGCCGGCGTTCGTTCAGGGTATGGCAACACCGTTGAGATAGACCATGGACGCGGCTTCAAGACCCGTTTCGCTCATATGAACTCCATGGCCGTCCTGCCCGGCCAGCGTATCGCGCTTGGCCGGCGCGTCGGCGCCATGGGGACCACAGGACGCTCCACCGGCGTCCACCTGCACTACGAAGTGTGGATGGACGGCCGACCCCAAAATCCCGCCCGCTTTTTCAGAGCCGGAGACCAGCTTGTTCAACAAAACTAAATCCACGCCCGCGCAGAGGCCCGCCGCCGCGCCGATCCCGCCACTGCCCGACCTGCCGTCTCCCAGCCGCCCCGTCGGCGCCGCGCAGGCGGCGTCCGCGCCCGTGACCTCGTCCCGCGGCCTGTCGACCCTGTCATCGGACCTACAGTTCGAAGGCCACATTTCGGGCGGCGGCGATTTGCAGGTTGATGGCTCGATAAAGGGCGACGTCCGCGTCGGCCGTCTGATCGTCGGCGAGACCGGCGCCGTCGAGGGCAATGTCACGGCCGACTATCTTGAAGTTCGCGGCCGCATCGTCGGCGCGGTCAACGGCAAGCAGGTCAAGCTGGTCTCGACCGCCTATGTCGACGGCGACATCACCGCCGAGCAGCTGTCGATCGATATCGGCGCCTATTTCCAGGGCCGCGTCCTGCAAAGCCGCCGCGACGCGCCCGCCGCTGTGGCCCGTCTCGCGGCGGTCGAACACGATGCACTGGAAGTTGGCCGTCAGCGTGGCCATCATCTTGGTCTTTGCGTAGACGCCCAGGGTGGACCACTTCTCCAGCGTTGCATCAAAGCCGCCCGGCGAGAACATCAAGAGCGGCGCGCCGCTGCCGATCACCTCGTAGCGGGTGGCGATGCAGTCGATCTTGACGGTGGGCATCTCAATGGGCCTTCACCGGGATGCCGCCCTTGATCTGGCGGCCGGAGCGCACGTCCTCGCAAAGCGCCGTCAAGGCATCCAGTGCATTCCGTGCGACCTGCGCATAGGCGTCGGGCGGGTTGTCGAGGGTCGCCGCGGCGTAGCCGATGGCCGCGTGGGCCATGCGCATGCGGCCGTCGAGCCACGGTCCGCCGCCCAGGCCGCCGATGACGGGCACGCCGACGGCGGCCACCACGGCGGGGCCGGCCACCGGGCCCGAATGCGTGAAGTCCAGCAGGGCCGCGCCGGCGGCTTCCAGGCGTTGCGCCTCCGCGACCAGTTGGGCGGTCAGCGCGGGCGGCAATTGCACGCCCACCTTCAACGTGTTCTTGTAGTCGACACCGTGCTTCAGCGCGGTGTGCGGCGTGATGCCGAACTGCGCGAAGACAGGGATGCCCGCGCGCGTGATGGCAGCGACCGCGTCCGGAAACTCCGCCGCGCCGTCGAGTTTGACCATGTCCACCCCGGCCTCCTTGACGAAACGGATGGCCGCGCGCAGCGCCGCATCGGGCCCCTCCTGCAACGGGCCGTACGGAAAGTCGACGCTGACCAGCGCGCGCTTCACGCCGCGCCTGACGGCTTTGGTGACGATGAGCATCTCGTCCATCGTCACTTCCAGCGGATTGGCGTGGCCCCACAGGTTGATGCCCACCGTGTCGCCCACGCTCACGATGTCCACCCCGGCGCGGTCGGCGATCTGCGCCATCTGCCAGTCCCATGCGACGACGCCGACGATCTTGCGACCGTCGCGTTTCATCTGCTGCAGGCCGGCGACGCTGACATGGCTGGACATGGTCTTCCTCTCGGGGCGGCGCCTCAGGCGCTCAGGTGATGGGTGCTCTCGGGGAACAGTTCTTCGAGACTCGGCACGCGCGCGAGGATGCCTTGCTCGACCGCCGAGCGCATCGCCTCGCCCAGCATGGCGCGGTTGGCGGCCAGCCCGTAAGGCAGGGGGTCGCTGCCGGTGGCGTCCATCACCGCCAGGTGCATCTTGTCAACGGCGCTGGGTTTGGCGATGGCGCCTGCGCGCAACTGTTCGACATAGTGGCGTTTGCTCTGCGCGAAGGCATCGAACACGGCCGGAGCGACCGCGGGGTGGGCCTGCAGCACGCTGTCCTTGACGACGACGAGATGGTTGATGGGGTAGTGCCCCTGCGAGCGCAGCGCATCCAGGCCGGCCTGTGCGGCCATCGGCACCAGGGGCTGGACATGGGGCACGTCGATGTCGACGCCGATGGCCCCGGCGAGCTCGCCGCTGGCCACCAGGTCGGCCATGCAATGGCCTTGCCCGATGGGCTGCACGTAACGCGGTGTCTTGTAGGTGGCGACATGCTCGTCGCCCGACAGCACCCAAGTGATCTTGGTCAGGTCGACCCCGTACTGGTGCTGCAGGATGCTGCGCGCCCAAAGCCCAGTGGTCACCGTCCAGCCCCGGTTGACGCCGACCTTGCGGCCTTCGAGCTGCCGGGGGTGGGTGATGCCCAGTTCGGTGTTGACGACGATCGCGCCGTGGTGGAAGGCGCGCACCAGGAAGATCGGCAGTGCGGTGAACTTGACGCCGTGTTCGCGTGCGCAGGCGTAGGTCGTGAGCGCCATCTCGCAAACGTCGTATTCCAGGCTGCGCACCATGCGCCTGAAGGCGTCGACGAGCACCGGCACTTCTTCGAAGTCGAACTCGAAACCGGCCGGCGCGACCAGTCCGACCTTGAGTGCGAGGTTGTTGCCCTGGGTGCGGGTGACGGTCTTGAGCTTGGCGGCTGACATCGCGCAGTGTGTGTGTGGGGTGGGGTGGGGCCGGGGATCAGCGGGGGATCAGCGGGTGATCAGCGGGGGATCAGCAACAACCGCATTCCCAGTCGGGTGGCGTGGCCAGCGCGTTCTTCATCCACCAGGGAGGCAGGTCGTTTTCGTCCACCTGCTGCACGGGCTTGAAGACCTTGCAATGATGGCGCAGCGGTGCGCCGGGTCCGGTGCCTGCGGCAGGCCAGAACACGATGACCGTCTCCAGAGGCGGGCAGCCCGGCACGGCGCAGGCCAGTTCCGTGACCATCATCGTGTCGGCTGCGTGCAGGCGGAAGCGCTGCCTTGCGAGGGCTTCCACGCGTGCCAGCGCGGCGTCCTGCAGCGGGTCGGGCGCGAAGCTTCCGAACATGCACGCGCCTGGCTGGCCGCAGGCTCAGCGCTCGCATTCAGACCGATGCATGGGGTTTGCCAGGCTCGGCACGCAGCGCTTCGCGCGCTGCTTCCTTGAAAGGCTGGTCGGCCGGCAGGACCACGGCGACCGACCGCACCCGCTGGTGCTCGGGGGCGCGGCCGGGGGGCAACTCGCCCTTCTCGGCCAGCGCCTTGGCGGCCTTCATCAGGCGCTGACGCATCATGATGATGCCGTTGTCGGTGCCGACCAGATTCTCGCGCGTGCGGTCCTGGATGGCGCCCATGCTCTCCTGCAGCGACGCGTCCTGCATGGCGATGCCTTCGATGCCGCTGTAGCTGATGCCGGCCTTTTGCGCGGCGCGGTCCATCAGGTAGTCGTTGGTCTTGTTCTGCAACGGGATGTAAGTGCCCGGCACATAGCGGACGTGAACACCGTGGCCGTCCACCATGGCCTGGCGTTCTTCGTGCGATAGAGGCCGCGTGGGGTGGTAGTCGAAGCTCCAGGCCCAGTTGTTCTGGTCGTCGATGGGCACCCAGAAGTGCCCGTGCAAGGGGTGGTCGCCGCGCGGCGGCACCATCGTGAAACAGGGCATGATCCACGGCGTGATGCGCCAGTAGTACAGGCCTTCCTCGGCATTGCGGCGAGCACCCACGTACAGGCCGCCGTCGGCGGGCACGACGTCGAATACCGGCTTCTTGTCGTTATGGTTGTACTGGTTGCCCTTGGCGCCCCTGAACAGCGGGTCGCGGTTCAGCGCGCCGCTGTGCAGGAAGCTGACGTGGCTGCTGTCGATGCCGCCTTCCAGGGCCTGCAGCCAGTTGCATTCCTGCACGCGCTTGCTGGTGTAGCTGTGTTCGGCCGGCACCGTCGCGAATTCCCACTCGGGCAAGGGCGGCTGCTTGTCGCGTGGGCCCATGTAGATCCAGATCACGCCACCGCGCTCGACCAGCGGGTAGTCCTTCAACTTGATGCGGTTGCAGTAGCCGCTTTCGGCCGGTTCGCTGGGCACCTCGACGCATTGGCCGGTGACGTCGTACTTCCAGCCGTGGTACGGGCAGCGAATGCCGTTTTCTTCATTGCGGCCGAACCACAGCGAAACACCACGGTGGGCGCAGAACTCGTCGATGGCGCCGAGGCGGCCGCTGGTGTCGCGCAAGCAGATCATCTTCTCGCCCAGCAGCTGCAGCTTCACCGGGGGGCAGTCTGGCGTGGGCAGTTCCTCGCTCAGCAGCGCCGGCAGCCAATACTGGCGAAAGAGATCGCCCATCGCCGTGCCCGCGCCCGTCTGGGTGACGAGGTCGTTTTGTTCTCTTTTCAGCATGCGCGTCTCCTGGGGTGCGGCACCGAACAGGACAACTGTTCTTTATGAAGGAACAGTGTTCCTTCATCTAAAACGACGATATCATCCGCGTCCTTTGATTGTCAATTGGAGCTTGGGCGCATGTCCGAAGTTTGCAAGCGCATTCACCTGTGCCGCCGCGAAGAGGTCGAGGCCGGCCAGGCCATCCGCATCGAGAACGGCAAGCTCGTTCTGGCCGTGTTCAACCTGGACGGCGAGTTCTTCGTCACCGACGATGCCTGCACTCACGGCCCGGGTTCGCTGTCCGAAGGCTGCGTCGAAGGCGACATCGTCGAATGCGATTTTCACAACGGCGCCTTCAACATCCGCACCGGCGAGGTGGCCGCCGCCCCCTGCATGGTGCCGGTGAAAATTTATCGCACCATCGTCGATGCCGACGGTGCGGTGTCGATCGAGCTGTAGCGCGGGTCTTCAGGACTTGCCGCTGCCGGATACCGACCTCGCGGCAGGGGCCCAGCGCGCGATCTCTGCAGCCATGAAGCGCGTGAAAGCTGCGGCGTCCTGGTCGATGGTTTCCATGCTCTCGTTGGCCATCTGCTGCCGCGCCGCGGCGCTGGCCAGGCCTTTGCGTGTTTCGGCGTTCAGGCGGTCGACCACGGCCTGCGGCATGCCGGGCGGCCCGGACAGTGAAAACCAGGTCGTGCCGGTGAGCTGCGGGTAGCCCAGCTCTGCAAAGGTCGGGGTGTTCGGATAGGGGGGCACGCGGGCCGATGCCGACACCGCCAGCAAACGCAGCCTGCCGCTGTCGACATGCGCGTTCGCCGACGACAGCGTCATGCAGCCCGCGGGAATCTGCCCGGCCAGCAGGTCCTGCACTGCCGGCGTTGCGCCCTTGTAGGCGATGTGCACCATGTTCAGCTTGGCCGCGGCGCGCAGCAACTCGCCGGTGAGGTGCCCGTGCGTGCCTTGCCCGGGCGAGCCCCAGCTCACCCCTTTCGGGTCTACAGCCGCCAGCGCCAGGAAGATCTTGAAATCCTTGTACGGCGTCTCCGCATTCACCACCAACGCCAGCGGCGGCCCGCCCAGCAGCGCGATGTGCGTGAAGTCTTTCATCGGGTCGAACGTGTTGGGCTGCTCGACCGGCGCGATGACATGCGACCCGATGCCCGAGATGACCAGCGTGTAACCGTCCGGCGGCGCCTTCGCGACCTGCTGCGAGCCGATCAATCCGCCGGCACCGGCGCGGTTCTCGACCACCACCGAGACCTTCAGGCTGTCCTGCAACTGCCGCGCGATCAGCCTGCCCAGCGTGTCGGAACTGCCGCCTGGCGCATAGGGCACCACCAGGCGTATCGGCTTGCTCGGCCAGTCCCCCTGAGCGCGTGCGGCGTGTGGCAGGCAGGCCGCGGCCGCGGCGGCGCAGAGCAGATCGCGGCGGGAGAGTGTCGTACGGGGTTCAACAGGAGTCATTGAGGGGACGGATTTCGATGGGGCGCGAGGCCCCGGGGTTTCGGGGATATTTCGGGGAAAAATACGGGGATGCGATCGGAACGAATCAGGCTGCGCGCCGCGCGGCCAGCAGCCGCTCGGGCGTAAAGGGCACGCGCCGCAGGCGGGTGCCGGTGGCGTCGAACAAGGCATTCGCCAGCGCCGCGGCCACCGGCCGCGTGGAAGGTTCACCCGCACCATAACTGCGGCCCGACTCGTTGCCCACCAGCACCACGTCGATGCGGTCCGGGATGGCCTGGATGTCCAGGATGGAGTAGCTCGCCCAATCGGTGGACAGCACCCGCGTCTCGTCGAAGCGCACCTCCTCGAAGCGCGCGCGGCTCAGCGACATCAGGATGTTCGACTCGATCACGCCTTCCAGCGACAACGGGTTGATGACCATGCCGCAGTCGTGCGCGACGACAAACCGTGTTGCCCGCCACTGCCCGCTGGCCGGGTTCACCTCGACCTCGGCCACGATGGCCACCACCGCACCGTTGCGCGGCGCGTAGGCGATGCCGCGGCCCCGGCGCATGCCGCCCGACGTTGCCGCCGGGTTGTGCCTCACGCGGGGCTGCCAGCCGGCGCGCTCTGCCGCGGCGCGCACGACGGCTGCGTGCCGGGGTTCGGCAAGGTGCTTCAGGCGGAAGGCCACCGGATCCTGTCCGGCCGCCGTCGCGAGTTCGTCGATGAAGCTCTCGCTGGCAAAGCAGGTGGCGATGCCGTCGGGGTCGCGCAGGTGCGCGGTGCGCAGCCCGGTGGACAGCGAACTGCGCCAATCCACCAACTCGCCCGACACGCGCTTGTGCTCGAAGCGGTAGGACTCGGCCGAGATTTGGCACAGGTCTTCGCTGCGCGTGACATGCCCGCCGACGAGCTGCGAGGCCAGGCTGTCGGAAAAGCGCTGCGTGCCCGAAGGCCGCGCGCCCATCCACACCGTCACGCCCTCGGGCGACACCTGCGCCAGCGCGCAGGCCGGGCCCATGCAGGCGTGGCTCTGAAACGGGTACTCGTACTGGGCCTCGAGGGTGCGCGCTGCTGCCGCCAGGGCGGCGTCGACGTCACCGTTGGACCGGTCCCCCTTGCGGCCGGTGGCCGGGGCTGTGCGCAGCATCTCGTACAACGCTTGGCCATCGCGCGGGAAGCGCAAGGTCGGCTCGGACCAGTTCAAGCGCGTGCGCGCGGCGGCGGCAATCGCTTGTTCCTCGCGTTCCGCGACCACGGCCACGAAGTTGCCCTGCTGCACCAGGCGCATGAAACCCGGTGTGCCGGGCAGCGCCTCCACCCCCAGCAGGCGTGCGCCGGCCGTGGGCGGGCGCAACACGCGCGCATGCACCATGCCCGGCAGCTTCAGGTCGACCAGCCACTCGTAACGCCCGGTGACCTTGGGCGGGATGTCCACCCGCTGCACCGGCCGGCCCACCCAGCGGTACTGTGATGCCGGCTTGGGTTGCGCCTGGGTGTCCAGCGGCAGCTCGAAGCGGCCGCCTTGCAGCAATTCGCCATAGCTGACGCGGCGCGACGGGTCGGCCACTGCGCGCACGACGCCGTCCTGGACCGTCAGCGCTTCCACCGGCAGCGCCAGCCGCTGGGCCGCGCGTGCCACCGAGAAGGCGCGGGCCTGGGCGCCTGCGATGCGCATGGCCTGCCCGCCGTCGGCGACGCCGTTGCTGGAGCCGGTACCGCGCTGGTCCACGGTGGTGGCGGTGTCGCCCATGCGGATCGTCACCGCCGAGAACGCCACGTCGAGTTCGTCGGCCACGATCTGCGCCAGCGCCGTCGGGATGCCCAGCCCGGCGTCGATCTTGCCGACCGACGCCGTGACGCGGCCCTGCGCGTCGATGGCCAGCCAGGCATCGAGTCGGTTCGCTGGCAGGCCATTGCTGCCGGTGCGCGGCCCGGCGTCCTCGCCAGCCTCGGCGCCACACGCTGCACGCTCGCGCGGCGCGTTCTGCCCGTGCACGGCGGCGCCGAAGCTGACCAGCAGGCCGCCGCCCGCGGCCAGGAAGGCGCGGCGGTCGATGCCGCTGACCGTGCCGGTGAGGGTGCCGGTGAGGGTGTCGGTGAGGGTGCCCATGCCGGTGGACGGCGTGCCGCTCATGCCGAGGCCCTCGCAACGAGCATCTGCCTGGCCGCGCGCGTCACGGCACGCAGCACGCTGACCTGCGTGCCGCAACGGCACTTCAGGCCCGGCAGGCCCTGCTTCAGTTCGGCATCGGTGGCGCGCGGCTTCTCGGCCAGCAACGCCGCGGCGGTCATGATCCAGCCGTTGATGCAGTAGCCGCACTGCGTTCGTGGGGTCGGCGCCGCTGGTGACGGCGCGGCCGTTGAGGCATAGTTTCAGGGGCGTGGTCATGGCGTCTCCGGGGCGGTTCTCCGCGGGTGCTGGAGCACGCTGAAGGCTCTGCGGGTTTCGCAAACTGTCGGCCACAATCGGAGCCGCGTCAATCATGGAAGACCGACGTTCCTTTAAGTAGAACGATCGATTGACACCCCGCCCTACCGCCGAGGCCCCGCACATGAGCAAACTGCAACTCTCCATCGCCATGGGCGACTACGACCGTACCCGCGCCCTGCTCGACGGCAGCGTGCAGATCGACGGCGTCGACCCGGTGTGCATGACCTTGTCGCCCGAGGAGACCTTTTTCCGCGCCTTCCGGGGGCTGGAGTTCGACATCAGCGAGCTGTCGTTCAGCAGCTACCTGGTCAAGGCCAGCAAGGGCGAGTCGCCCTACATCGCCGTGCCGGTGTTTCTCAGCCGTGCCTTCCGCCACACGAGCATCTGGGTGCGCAAGGACCGCATCAAGCGCCCCGAAGACCTGTCGGGCCGCCGCGTCGGACTGCCCGAGTACCAGCTGACGGCCAACGTCTGGGCGCGCGCCATCCTGGCCGACGATTTCGGCGTGCAGCCTGCCGACGTGCGCTGGGTGCGCGGCGGCATCGACACGCCGGGCCGACCGGAGAAGATCAAGCTGCAACTGCCCGCCGACGTGCAGGTGGAAGATGCGCCGGCCGGCACGACCATCAGCGACATGCTCGACCGTGGCGACATCGACGGCTTCATCGCCCCGCGCCCGCCCAGCGGCGCCGCGCTGCGCAACCCGCAGGTCGGCTGGCTGTTCGACGACCCCACCGCGACTGCCAAGGACTACTACCGGCGCACCGGCATCTTCCCCATCATGCACGTGGTGGGGGTGAAGAAGGAACTCGCCGCCAGGCACCCCTGGCTGCCCGGCGCGGTGCTGAAAGCCTTCACCGCGGCCAAGGCCCGGGCACTTGACCACTTGTCCGACACCTCGGCCACCAAGGTGATGCTGCCTTTCGTCGAAGAGCAGCTCAAGGTCGCGCGCGAGACCATGGGCGACGACTACTGGGCCTACGGCGTGCAGGCCAGCCGGCGCACGCTGGAAGCCTTCGTGCGCCACCACCACGCGCAGGGGCTGTCGGCGCGGCTGATGTCGGTGGACGAGATCTTCCACCCCGCCACCTACGAGTCGTTCAGCGTTTGATCGGATCTGACAGGGCGCGCCCTACTTGGTCATGAACAGCTTGTCCCACTGGGCCTGCCAGTGGTCGGCTTCGTCCAGCGTGACGGCAGGGTCGCTCATCACGTAGGCCATGCCGCTCGCGTCGGACTTCACCTGATTGCTGGCAGGTGTGCGCCCCATCGCATTCAGCATTTCCTGCGCCTCGGGGCTGAGCATGAAGTCGACGAACAGCAGCGCTGCATTCGGACGCGGAGCGTGGCGGGCCACGCCGATGCCCTGCGGCCGCGCGATGACCGGCTCCACGGGCGCCCAGTCCACCGGCGCGCCGCGCTTCTTGAAGCTCTGCGCGTTGGCGTGGTAGGCCGTCAGCCCGACATCGATTTCGCCGGCGGAGATCAGCTGTGCCAGCAGCACGTGGCCCTTGCGCATGTCGGGCTTCATCGCACCGAGTTTGCGCATGAAGTCCATGCCGCGCGCCTCGCCCCAGGTCTTGACGACCCCGGCCATCCACTCGGAGTCGGTGGATTCCAGGGCGATGCGGCCCTTCCACTTCGGGTCGAGGAAGCCCTCGTAGGTCTTGGGCAGGTCGCTGGCCTTGAGCTTGTTGGTGTTGTAGGCGACGACGAAGAAGTTCAGCCGGTCGGGCACCCAACGCCCGTGCTTGGGGATGATGTGGGCCGGCAGGTCGGCCAGGTAGGGGCTGTAGAACGTGGTCAACACGTGCTCGCGGGCCAGCGACTCCATCTCGGGGCCGTTGGTCTCGATCACGTCCACCGCGTGGCGGCGCGCCTGCGCCTCGGACACCGCGCGCTTGACGACGCTGTCGCTCAACGCACGCCACATATTCACTTTCACGCCGGTCTTCTTCTCGAAGGCCTCGACCAGCGGCGCGGCCTCGGTCGGTGCCAGCGACGTGTACAGCGTGACGCTGCCTTCCTGGCGCGCACGTTCGAGCAGACGAGCGTTTCGGTCGGCACCCCGGGCGCCGTAGACGGCCGCGTGCGGGTCGGGCGGCGGTGTTTGTGCCTGCGCCTGAGCCTGAGCCTGAGCCTGCGCCTGCGCCGGCGGCAGGCCGGCGGCCAAAGCGGTGATCAAGACAGCACTCCAGATGGCACGCAACATGGGTCTCCTCGGGGTTGGGATTTCTCTGCTTTGCCAGGCCGGTGTGCGACCACCGGCGCGGGTTCGAAATGGTGGCTTTGACCTTCCCAAAAGTCTATGCTCAAATGCGTGGCGGTTCAACTGAGAGAACGTTGTTCCTTTGTACGGAACGATTGGCCAGCTTGGAAACCGCCTTTGCCGCCAACGCGGTTTACGCAAGGAGACTTCATGCCCCACGACAAGGATCTGACCCATTGGCACGAGCCCTCGGGCAACAGACGAGCCGGCTTCGGCACGTTCAAGAAGCAGCCCACGCCTTACGACGCCTTCATGGAAAGCGAAGGCCTGCCCGTGTTCCGCGACATCGGCATCAGCAAGGTGCAGAACCTGCCGCTGTTTCCCTGGAAGCGCACCGGTGGCAACGGCCATTACATCCAGTTGCTGGGTACCGAGACCAAGTGGGGATGCTTCGTCGTCGAGGTGCCTGCGGCCGGCGCGCTGCACGCCCAGAAGCACATGTACGAGGAAATCTACCTCGTTGTCGAAGGCCGCGGCACGACCGAGGTCTGGCAGGAAGGCGACACGAAAAAGCATGTCTTCGAATGGCAGAAGGGCTCGATGTTCTCGATCCCGATGAACGCCTGGTTCCGCATCGTCAACGCCACCAACAGCGGCGCGTTGCTGCTGGCCGGCAACACGGCGCCCAACGTGCTGAACATGATCAACAACATCGACGCGGTGTTCAACAACCCCTTCGTCTTTCGCGACCGTTTCAACGGCGCCGATGATTTTTTCAAACCTAAAGACGACATTGAACCCGACCCCGTGCGCGGCCTGGCGATGCGCCGCACCAACTTCATCCCCGATGTCATGAATTGCGAGCTGCCGCTGGACAACCGGCGCAGCCCGGGCTGGCGCCGTGTCGAGCCCTTCATGACCAACAACCAGTTCTATTTCTGGATCGGGCAGCACGAGCAGGGCCGCTACAGCAAGGCGCACGCGCACACCAGCGCCGCGATACTGATCTGTCTGAAGGGCAAGGGCTACACCTACACCTGGCCCGAGCGCAGCGGCGAAACGCCGTGGCAGGACGGCAAGGCCGACCAGGTGCGCCGCGTGGACTACGAGCCGGTGGGCCTGGTCACCGCCGCCCCCGGCGGCGCACGCTGGTACCACCAGCACTTCAGCGCCGGGCCCGAGCCCCTGCGCCTGACCGCCTGGTTCGGCCCGCACAACCCCGGTCGCGACCCCGGCGCGCCGGGCAGCAAGCACGTGGACTACACGGCGATGGACGTCACCGAGGGCGGCACGTCCGTCCCGTACTGGATGGAGGACCCGCACCTGCGCCAGGAGTACGAGACCGATTTGCGCGCCAATGGCATCGCCTCGCGCATGGACCCGGCGCTGTATGTGAAACCCGAGGGCGTGGAAGCGAAGAAGGGCGACACGGCAGCCAGCGCCGCGGGATGACAGTCGACGGCGCCGGCGGGCGCGTCTTCTTCAGCAACGTGGGCCGCAGCCTGGAGTTCGAGGACGAGATCGTGCTCGTCAGCGTCGGCGTGGACATCGGGTCGAGCACGTCGCACCTGGTGTTCTCGCGCCTGCGGCTGGAGCGGCTGGACAGCCGCTACATCGTGGCCGAGCGCACCGTTCTGCACGAGAGCGAAGTGCTGCTCACGCCGTATGCCGACGACTCCAGCATCGACGCCGTGGCGCTGCGCCGTTTCGTCGACCGCCAGTACGCGCTGGCTGGCGTGCGGCCCGAGCAGATCGACAGCGGCGCGCTGATCCTGACGGGTGTGGCCGTGCGCCGCAGCAACGCCCGTGCGATAGGCGATCTGTTCGCGGCACAAGCCGGCAAGTTCGTGGCCGTGAGCGCCGGCGACGCGCTGGAGACGACCTTGGCCGCGATGGGCTCGGGCGCGGCGGCACGCAGCATCCGCGAGGGCTGCCGCGTGATGAACATCGACATCGGTGGCGGCACCAGCAAGATCGCATTGTGTGAAGGCGGTGCCGTGGTGGCGCAGACGGCACTGGACATCGGCGCGCGCATCGTCGGCTTCGACGAGCAGGGCCGCGTCGTGCGCGTCGAAGAAGCCGGCGTGCGCCTGGCGCAAGCGGTCGGACTCACCTTGCAGCCCGGTGACGTGCCCGATGCCGCCGGCCTGCAGCGCCTGGTGCAGCGCATGGCCGAGACCTTGTTCGAGGTCGCGCAGGGCGGCCCGCCCAGCGCCGGCACGGCGGCGCTGCTGCGCCTGGACGCCCTGCCGGCCGACCGACCGCCCGACGTGATCACCTTCTCCGGCGGCGTCGCGGAATACATCCATGGGCGCGAGCAGCGCGCCTTCGGCGACCTCGGCCCGGCCCTGGCGCAGGCCGTGCTGCAGCGCGTGCAGGCCTGGGGCCCGCGCATCGCGCCGCCCGGGCCGGGCGACCAGGGCATACGCGCCACCGTGGTGGGGGCATCGCAATACACCGTGCAGGTCAGCGGTGGCACCATCTTCGTCGAGCCGCCAGGCACATTGCCGTTGCGCAACCTGCCGGTCATCACGCCGCGCCTGCCCTTGCAAGGCAACGACCTGGACGCCGATGCCATCGCCACCGAGGTGCGTGCCGCGCTGCGCCGGCTAGACCTTTACGACAGTGAGCAAGCCGTCGCCGTGTGCTACCGCTGGACCGGCAGCGCCAGCTACGCGCGGCTGGACGCCTTCTGCCGCGGCGTGGCCGCCGGCCTGTCCGGTGTGCTGGCCGGTGGCGCGCCACTGGTGCTGGTGGGCGACGGCGACATCGGTGGTCTGGTGGGCATCCACCTGCACAGCGAACTGCGCGTCGCACATCCGGTGGTCAGCATCGACGGCGTGGTGCTGCACGAATTCGACTTCATCGACATCGGGGCTTTGCTCGAACTGTCGGGCGCGGTGCCGGTGGTGATCAAGTCGCTGGTCTTTCCACAAACTGCCTCGCTGGGGCGCGCAGCCGGGCACCCTTGATGGACTGCGAACCCCACCACGCCTGGCAGGTGCTGTACCCGCCGCTGCAAAGCCATGCCCGCGGCTGGCTGGATGTCGGCGATGGCCACCAGATCTACTGGGAAGTCTGCGGCAACCCGCAGGGGCGGCCTGCGCTCTTCGTGCACGGTGGCCCGGGCGTGGGCTGCACCGACAGCGACCGCCGCTGGTTCGACCCGAGCCGCTGGCGCATCGTGCTCTTCGACCAGCGCGGCGCCGGCCGCTCGCGTCCCCAGGGTGCCCTGCACGCCAACACCACAGCGCACCTGGTGGCCGACATGGAAGCCCTGCGCGTCCACCTGGACCTGCCTCGCTGGCTGCTCTTTGGTGGCTCCTGGGGTGCCACGCTGGCTTTGGCCTATGCCCAGCAGCATCCGCATCGATTGCAGGCCCTGGTGCTTCGCGGCGTGTTCACCGCCACGCTGGCTGAACGGGACTGGCTCTACACCGCCACCGGCGCGGCCACTTGCCACCCGCAGGCCTGGCGGCGCCTGTGCGAAGCCGCCCTGCCCAGCAGCCACCTGCTCGACGGCTTGTCGATGGCCCTCAACGGCCCACCCGATGGCGCTCAACGTGCGGCGCGGGCCTGGTGGCAATGGGAGCAGGACCTGATGGCGCCCGACACCGACACGCCGCCAACGGCGTCGCTGCCGCCGGGTGGCGACGACAGCACTCTCTTCGCAGCCGCGCGCATCGGCGTGCACTACGCCCGCCATGCCTTCTTCCTGGCCGAGGGTCAGTTGCTGGCCGGCCTGCCGCCAATGGCCGACCTCCCCGGGGTCATCGTGCAGGGTGACGACGACACCGTGACCCCCGCCGTCGCCACGCAGGCGCTGCACCGGGCGTGGCCAGCATCGCGGCTGCACCGCGTGCCGGGCGCGGGCCATGCTTCACACCACCCCCAGGTGGCTCGACACCTGGTAGACGCCACCGACGCCCTGGCCGTCGCTTTGACCGACTCCCGGCCGCCGACGGGCGCAGTCCCATGGCTGCAGACGCCCGCACCCCTGCGCACCCCAGCGACACCCCAAGCGACAACAGCCCCGGCGTCGCGCGCCGCCAGTTCCTGAAGCAGGCCGTGGTGGCCGGCACGGGCGCGGCCGCCACCGTCACCGCACCGGCCCAGGCCCAGGCCGCGAAGTGGCGTCGTCTTGGTTTGTTTCCTACCAGGACACGAACACGCCGGTGATGCCGGCGGCGGCAATCAGCAGCAGGGGCGGCAGCCGGGCAAAGGTCAGCAGCGCCAGACACACCGCGATCATCGCGGCACCCTTCCAGACGCCCGGGGCCTGGCGCACCAGCAGGTAGCAGGTTGCGGCCATGAGGCCCAGCGCCACTGGGCCGAGTCCGCGTTGCAGCGCCTTCAAGCCGCGCTTGAACTGCGGCAGGCGGCCGGCACGCGAGACGAGCACCGGGAACACCAGCGCCGGCAGCGCCAGGCCCAGCGTGGTGGCCAGCGCACCCGGCAAGCCCGAGATGAACCAGCCCATCACCACCACCCACATCAGGTTCGGCCCGGGTGCGGCCATGCCCAGCGCGATGCTGCTGACAAACTGGTCGTGGCTGATGTACTGGTGTTCGTCGACGACGTAGCGGTGCATGTCCGAGGCCAGCGCCATTGCGCCGCCCGTGGCGAACAGCGACAGCGACAGGAAGTGCACGAACAGCGCCAGCAGCTCTGGCGCCGACAGGATCGTCATGGGTTCGGCTGCCCGGGCCGGTACCAGGCCAGCAGCACCGAGTACACGCCCAGCGTCAACATCACCGTGGGCACCGAAAGGCCCCCCACCGCCACCGCGCCGCAGGTGGCCACCGCCACCGCGATGCCCATGCGCTGCCCACGCAGGGTGCGCGACATGCGGGCGGCGGTGTGGATGACGAGCGCCACCGCCGCCGCGCCCATCCCGTGCAAGGCGTTCTGCACCGCCGGCACATGCTGGAACTGCTGCAGCAGTGACGCCAGCACCAGCACGATGACGGTAGGCGGCAGCAGGAAGCCGGCCAGCGCTGCAGCGGCGCCGCGCACGCCGAAGAAGCGGTCGCCCACCAGGACGCAAAGCGACACCCCGGTGGGCCCAGGCAGCACCTGGCTGATGGCGTACAGGCCCAGGAATTCATCAGGCGTGAGCCAGCGCTTCTTCTGCACCAGCGCACGCTCGGTGAAGGCCAGCGACCCGCCGAAGGCCTGCACCGAGATGCCGCTGTAGGTGCGGAAGAGTTCACCCGGCGAGCGGGGTGCCACCGTCCCGGCGCTGACCGCGGTATCGGTCACTGGGGGACCTGCGTCCCGCGCGCTGCGGTGCGAGCCCCTTCGGACGGCCGGGTGAGGCTCATCTCACCGGTCCGCCGTGTCAAGGGGCCGCAGCAGCGCCGCGTGTCCGTTGCAGCCACAGACGCACGGCGTAGACCGCACTCGTCAGCAGCACCAGGCCGACACCGGTCCAGACACCGGCGTGTTCCCAGGCCGCTTCGAAGCCCGCCTGCGACTGGCGCAGGAAGATGGCCACCGCCGTGGCCAGCGCCACGACGGCGATAAAGGCGCTGGAGAAACGGCTGGCCTGCCGCGCCAGCTGGTCGCTGCGCTGCGCAAACCAGGCCAGCAGCAGGCCGTTGCCGGCGTCGGCCAGCATCATTCCTGCGCCGAAGGCGGCCGCCAACAGGGCCACGGCGGCAATGCCACCGGCGTCTCCGCTGCTGCTGCCATGGGTGGCGAAGAGGGCCGCCTGCGCCAGCGAGTCCAGCGACAGCGCAAAGGCCACCCCCACCAGCGCCGGGTGCAGTTCGCGCCCCGTGATGCGGAACAGCAGGGCGGCCATGGGCCCTAGCGGCCGGGCACCGTCCTGGGCGCGGCTCATCGCGTGGGCGAGGTTCGAGCCGGCAATCACCAGCAGCAGCACCACGGAGATGACGATGCCCAACCCGTCCAGCCAGTCGGGCAAGGCGGCACCCTGGCCGAACAGCAGCAGCGCGGCCAGCATGATCGTGAGACTGTGGCCGGCGGCGAACTGCAGGCCGACCAGCCGTGCCGTCCAGTAGCTGTGGTGCAGCTGGCGCGCGCGGGTCATGCCGTCCACGACGGCTATGTGGTCGGCGTCGAAGCCGTGGCGAAAGCCCAGCAGCCCGGCCAGGCCGCAGGTCGTGAGGAAGCCCGCGTTGAGAAGGTCGGGAGTCACTGGACAACCCTTCGCGCTGCGCGCTCCGGGATAAGCGCTTGGGAGCGGCCCGGCGCGCTCATGAGCTCGCCTTCGCCGCGGCCAGCGCCTGCGGCAAGTGCTTGCCCAGGTGGTAGTCCCACACCTTCTTGAGCAGCATCGGCCGCGACAGGTTGCGGCCGATGGCCTCGCATTCATCGGCAGAGAGCGCATGCGGCGTGCCGATCTGCAGCGCCTGGTGCTGGCGCTCGGCGTTGTCCTCGAGGTAGACCGCCTGCACGAAGGCGACCTCGATGCTGGCCGCCACGCTGACGGCACCGTGGCGATGCATCAGCGCGGCCTTGCCGGCGCCCAGGAAGGCGGCCACGTCGGCGCCCAGGTCGGCCGAGTTGATCGAGGCCGTCTTCGGGAAGGTGGCCACCGTGCCCAGCACCGCCGCCTGCATGGTCACCGGCAGCCAGGCGTGGCCGGCCGTGGTCAGCACGGTGCTCCAGCGCGGGTGGGTGTGCACGACGGCCATCACGTCGGGCCGCGCGCGGTAGATCTGCGCGTGCAGATGGAACTCCATCGGCGGCGTGCGCGTGCCGTCCAGCGGCCGGCCGTCGAAGTCGATGCCGATGAAGTCTTCGTCATGGATGCGGCTGCGCACCGAGTCGCCGGCGTTGATGAGCATGCCCTCGACCCCGCCCGCGGCCGGCAGGCGGGCACTGAAGTGGCCGTTGAAGTCGATGATTTGTTCGCGCTCGAGCATCGCGAGCGCAAGGGCCAGGGTGCGGCGCAGGTCAGGCAGGCTGGGCGTGGTCATTGGCAGGCAAAGCAGAAGAAGCAGGCGGGGTAAGCGGGGTAGGCGGGGTAGAGGCCGGTGTCGGCGCGGGGGCGGCGACGTGGGGTGTGCTCTTGCCGTGCGAGCGCGGGTCTTCGCTGAACACCAGCGACTTGATGGTCACCGGCACGGTGTTGGAAGGCAGGCGGATGCGGCCGAGGTCGATGAAGTCGAAGCCCCACAGCGTAATGCCGTCGATGACCAGCACCTCGCTGCGCGGCGGTTTGTCGACCAGGCGCGGGTCTTCCTTCATCAGGTAGCCCAGGGTCAGTGCGATGTCTCCGTCGACGACCACGTAGAGCGGCCTGCCTTGCGCCACGCTGCTGGCCAGGCCTGCGAGCAGGCCGTCCTTCAGCGCCGAAAGCCTTGCGAAGGCCGGCGGCCCGCTCCAGCGCAGCGACACGGCCACGTCCTGCTCGCCTTCGACCAGATCGTGTGCGGTGAAGGCCTGGCGCAGTGCAGCGGCCACGGCCTGGGCGTCCACCGGCGCCTCGCCGAACACCTGCGGCAGCGGCACCACTTGCAGGTTCTTGCGCGGCAGCAGCACACGCGGCTCGCTGACGAAGGTGGTGTTGCCGCTGAGCTGCACGCTGTACTCGCTGGCGCCGAGCACGGTGGCGCGGATGCATTCGCCTGCCGGCAGCACCGGCCAGGGCAGGGCGCCGGCATCCAGGCGCTGGCGCAAGGCTTCGCCGAAGAGTTTTCCAAGATCGCGGAAGTCTCGCGGCTCGCGGCCGTAGACGTATTCGCCGACACCGCCGCTGAACATCACGCCGGCGATGTCGCCGTAGTCGGCGATGGGGTCGGTGAGCATCAGCTCCTCGCGGTCCTGCGGCGTGGCGCGGCCGGTCAGCACGCGCACCAGCGCGTCGGCCATGCCTGCGGCCACCTGCGCCATCTGCGCACGCGTGGCCACGCTGCCCAGTTGCCAGTCGAAGCCGGCGCGGCGGGCGTGGGCGCGGCCCTGCGGGTCCAGGCGCGTGACGCGGTCCTGATCGTCGACGACGATCAGGCGGCCCCCGGTGTGCACGGCCGCCGTGGCGCGCAGTTCACCGTTCTCGACCAGCCCCAGCTTGGTGGTGCCGCCGCCGATGTCGACGTTCAGGATGCGGCACTGGCCGTCGAACGAGCGTCGCGCCGCGCCCGAGCCGTACACCGCCAGCATGCTCTCCATGTGGTGGCCGGCCGTGGCGCAGACGAACTCGCCGCCCTGCTCGGCCAGCATCGCAGCAATGGCCTGACCGTTTTCGCGCCGCAGCGCTTCGCCGGTGAGGATGACTGCGCCGGCGTCCACCTGGTCCGGGTGCAAGCCGGCGTCGGCATAGGCCGCCTCGATGAGCATGCCGAGGGCCCGGGCGTCGATCAAGGTCTCGCTCTGGTACGGCGTCAGCGCCAGCGGAGGCTGCGCCAGCGGTTCGCGCAGCACGACGATGTAGCGTGTGCTCAACTGGTCCGACACGCGCTGCAGGTGGATCTTGCTGAACACCACCTGCGTGCTGCTCGAGCCAATGTCGATGCCCACGCTGTGCAGGATGACGTTGTCCTGCATCCACAGCGCCTGGTCGGCGCCATTCGGCCCGTCGTCGCTGAAGTCGTCGTGGTCGTGGTCGCTGTCGTCGCCATGCTCGTGCTCGGCGTCGTGCACACCCCACTGGTGGTCTTTCAGGGAATGGGAGCCGCCCATGTCAGTGCCGCCCGGCCGCCCGAAGGCAATGGCGCGCCCCTTGGGGGCAGCGAACAAAATGAGCTTGGGGCCGATTCATTTCAATAGAACTGGTCGAAGTGCATCTGGTCGGGGGGCACTTGTGCATCGAGCAGCATGCGTTGCACGGCCGTGGTCATGGCCGCTGGGCCGGCGAAGTAGATTTCCATGTCCTTGAGCTTTGGTCCGTGCAGGCTCAGGGCCGCGTCGTGCAGGAAGGCCATCTCAAAGGCGCTGCCGGCAGGCGGCGGCGTGCTGACGAAGCCCCGCCAGTGCAGGCGTTTGCCGTAGCCCGGCAGCGCGGCCAGCATGTCCTGGCCGCACAGATCGGCCGGTGTGCGGCCGCCGTAAAGGAAGTGCAACTGGCGGTCGCCGAGTCGGGGCTCGGCCATGGCGCCGCGCGCGATGCTGACCATGGGCGCCAGCCCCGAGCCGCCCGCCAGGCACAGCAGGTCGCGGGGCGAATCGCGGCGCAGCCAGGCCATACCGTAGGGGCCGTCGACACCCACGCGGGCATTGGGCTGCAGCGCGAACAACGCCGCGCTGCCCCCGCCGCCCGGCACCTGGCGCACCTGGAAGTGCCAGTCGCCGGGCTCGGTGTTGCTCATCGAATAGGCGCGCGGTCCGGCGACGCCGGGCAGGGTCACGAGGGCGTACTGGCCCGGCTCGAAGGGCACGGCGCTGTCGAGTGCGAAATGGAATTCGGCGATGTCCCGGGTGATGTCGCGCCTGGCCGTCAACGTTGCCCACACGCGCTGCGGGCGGTGGGGCGGCTGGTAGCGTTCGGTCGGCCGCAGCTTGATGACGCAGTCGCCCAGCGGGCGCGACTGGCAGCCCAGGTGGCGCTTGCGCTGGCGGTCCTTGTCGCTCAGGCCCGGCGCGTCGGGCCAGGCGGTGGCCACGTCGCCCTCGAGCAGTTCGAACTTGCAGTTGCCGCACGAGCCCACGTTGCATTCGTAGGGGAAGCCCAAGCCGGCGCGTTGCGCGGCACGCAGCAGGGTGTCGTCTTCGGCGCAGGGGTAGGAAAGCTCGGTACCCGCCAGCCGGACCCGATGCGGCTGCCCGTCCGTCACGGGCGCCAGCCCATGCGCACCGACACCGCGTCGCCGACGGCCACCACCTCGGGCGCCATGGCGCGCAGCGCCTTTTTGGTCAGGCGCACGGTCGGGCCCGCCAGGCCCACGGCCGCGATGACCTTGCCCGAGATGTCGCGCACGGGTGCGGCCAGGCAGCGCATGCTGTCTTCGCTTTCCTCGTCGTCGATGGCGTAGCCCGCAGCGCGCACGTCGTCAAGAATGCGGCGCAGGGTGGCCGGGTCGGTTTCGGTGTTTGCGGTGCGCGGCACGAGTTCGCCACCCAGCACGTCGGCCACCACCGCCGGCGGGCTGAAGGCCAGCAGCACGCGGCCCTCCGCCGTGCAGAAAGCCGGCTTGAGATCGCCGATGTGGGCGCGGATGCCGATGGCCTGGCCACTCTCCAGGTTGTGCAGAAACATGATCGAGCGGTCGGACAGGATGGCCAGCGTCGACGCCTCCTGGAACTTGTCGCGCAGTACACCCAGCAAGGGCCGCGAGACGTTGGAGACGTCCATGCGACGCCGCGCCAGCGCACCCAGCGTGAACAGGCTCAGGCCGAGCCGGTAGCGCCCGTTGTCGGGGTTCTGCTCGAGAAATCCCTCGGCCGTCAGGGTCACGGCCAGGCGGTGGGTCGTGCTTTTGGCCAGCTTCAGGCGCTTGGCCAGGCTGCTGATGCCGATCTCGGCCTCTTCGGCCGAGAAAGCCTTCAGCACCAGCAGCGCGGATGTCACCGAGGACAATCGACCGACCTTGCTGACCTTTTCTGCGGGTGAGGACATCGGCGTCTGCATGGCACGCATCGTACCCAACATTTCTTGCATATGGAACCGTGTTCTTTCTTAGGGAACGCCTAGGATTTAAGGCTGGCGTCGGTGTCCTTGGGCATGGCCAGGATGAACAGGTTGGCGCAGACGATAGTCATCGCCAGGAAGTAGAACGTCGCCGACAGGCCCCAGCGGTCGGCGATCAGCCCCCCGACGAGCGGCGCCACCGCGGCGCCCAGCGACTGCGCTCCGAACAGGATGCCGATGCTGCTTCCGCCCATGTTCTTCGGCGTGGCTTCCATCGTCCAGGCATGGATGACAGGGCGGACGGCATAGAGGAAGAAGCCGAGCGCGGCTATGAAGAACACAAAGGCCGACGACTTGCCGGCCACGGCCATGAACACCAGCACCACGGCGGTCAAGGCCATGCAGGCCATCAGCACGCTGCGGCGGCCGAGTTTGTCGGACAGGTGCCCGGCCACGGGAGAGGCCGCCAGCCCCGCGGCCTGCAGCACGAACATGCCGCCGCCGACCGCCGCCATGCCCCAGCCCATCTCGCGCGCCAGAAACAACGGCAGAAAGGTCAGCAGCGCGGTCTGCGTCATCGAACGAAAGGCGCCGCTGCTGGACAGCAGCATCAGGCTGCGGTTGCGGAACAACTGGCGCAGGCCCGCCAGATAACTGTTCAGCGACTGCCCCTCGGCGTCTGCTTGCGGCGCACCCGGCCCGGCAGCGCCCTGCGCCGCCGGCCGCTTTGCATTGAGCTTCAACGTGCCGAGGAAGACCAGGATCAGCAAAGACATCACCAGTCCGGGGATCACGTTGAGCACCACGACTTCGCGCCACGTCATCACCGCCAGCAAGCCGCCCGCCACCAGCGGCGCCAGGGCGTCGCCGGCGTTGCCGCCCATACCGTGCAGGCTGAGCACGAAGCCCTTGCGTTCAGGGAAACGCCGCGCCAGGGTGGGGATGGCCGTGGGGTGCCACAGGCTGTTGCCTACGCCCACCAGCGCCACGCAACCCAGCAGCATCAGGTAACTGTGGCTGAAGCTAATCAACAGGTACGGAAAGCCGACCCAGAACAGGCTCACGCCCATCAGCAAGCCCTTGCGGCCGACCGTGTCCACCAGCACGCCGCCCGGCACGTTGGCCACGGCGCCGGCGATGTACTGGCAGGTCATGATCAGACCGATCTGGCTGAACGACAGGCCCAGTTCGTTGCCGATGATCGGCAGCAGCAGGTAGAAGGTGGCGGGGTACCAGTGCGTGAGCGAGTGGCCCAGCGTGATGAGCCAGACCTCGCGGAACGAGCGCTCGGCAGGCGCAGGCGCAGGCATGGTGCCGGTGGCAAGGGTGTCGCTCACGGCCGACCCCGTCCCCGGGCCAGCGCCGGGCCGCCCCAAGCGGCCCGGGCTCCCCCTCGGGGGCGCGCGAGCGCAGCGAGCTTGGGGGTCAACATCACCTGCCGCCGGCCTTCTTGAGCACCGTATCGTCGAACAGCTTGCCCCACTTGTCGGCCTCGTCCAGGCTGCGGATGGGGTCGGTGATCATGATCCGCACGCCCTTCAGCGGCGAGGGCACGCTGGTGTTGGTGGGCACGTAATCGAGGCCGACCATCAAGGCTTGCGCTTCCGTGAGCATGTATTCGTGGAAGAGCACGGCGGCGGCCGGGTTTCGGGCCTTGCGTGCCACGCCGACGGCGTTGGAACGCGCGATCGCGGGCTCCAGCGCAAACCACTCGATCGGTGCCCCCTTCTTCTTCGCCTGCTCGGGCATGTAGTTGTAGACGGTGAGCGCCATCGGCACCTCGCCCGACACCACCATGTTGGTGAGCAAGGTGTGGCCGGTGCGCGGGGAGATTCCATTGCGCGCCACCAGATCGCTGAAGAACTTCAAGCCCTTGTCGCCACCGCCAGTGATCTCGACCACCGACTGGAACCAGTCCTGGTTCTTGGCCTCGATGCCCAGCTTGCCTTTCCACTTCGGATCGAGCAGGTCCTGGTAGGTCTTGGGCAGGTCTTCCTTCTTGACGAGGTTGGTGTTGTAGGCCTGCACCCACACCGACAACAGCGTCGCGGCCCACTCCTTGTGCGGCGGCACCGAGCCCGGCTGCAGGTTGCGGTAGGTGGGCGAGTTGACGGGCTGCAGCACTTTTTCGCGCGACAAGGCCTCCATCTCGGGCGAGCCGAAGTGCACGGCGTCCACCTCGTTGCGGTTGGCGGCAGCCTCGGCCAGCGTGCGCTGGAGAACCTTGTCGGTGCCGGCACGCCACACGTTTACCTTGATGCCGTAGCGCGTCTCGAAAGGCTTGATCAGCGCGGGCAGGTCCTTTTCGGCGATGGTGGTGTAAAGCGTGAGCGTGCCTTCCTTCTTCGCGGCAGCGATGAGCCGCTCCATGCGGTCGGCACCCTCATAAGTGGCGAAGGGCGACTGCGCCATGGACGGCGTTGCCGCCGCCATCAGCACCGCAAACAAGGCGCGGCGCAGGCGCACGGGCGGGCGCGGGCGCATCACCTCGCCGGGCTTAGTAGCGGCCGCCTCAGCGTGCATTGGGCGTGAAGATGTCATTGAGATCGTCTACTCGGCTTCTTTCTGAACTCTCTGGCCCTTCAGGAAAAGTCCAGACCAAAGCTTGTCCCACTTTTCCGCTTCATCGAGCGAGATGACCGGGTCGATCATCTCGAAGGGAAACTTGTTGAGCGGGGTGTCCACCGCCGTGCTGGCAGGAACGCGGTTGCGCTCCTTCAGCAACTGCTGGCCCTGCGGCGACAGCATGAAATCGGTGAACAGCAGCGCTGCATGGGGGTGCGTGGCGCGCGGCACCACGCCGATGGCGTTGGGCCGGCCGAAGGTGGGCGACAAGGCTTTCCACTTCACCGGCGCGCCCTTGACGGCCAGGCGCTCGATGTTGTGGTTGTAGATGGTCGCCGTGATCGGGACCTCGCCCGACGACACCAACTCGGCCAGCAAGGTGTGGCCGGTGCGCATCTGCGGCTTCATCTCGGCCAGCTTGCGAAAGAAGGCCAGGCCCTTGTCCTCGCCCATGTGCTTGACGAGTGCGCCGAACCAGTCGGTGTCACCGGACTCCAAAGCAATCTTGCCCACGAAGCGCGGGTGCAGCAGGTCGGTGTAGCTGTTCGGCACTTCGTCGGGCTTGACGAGGTTGGTGTTGTAGCCGATGGTGAAAAAATTGAAACGGTCGGCCACGTAGTGCCGGTGCTTCGGAAAGGCCGCAGGCGGCAGGTCCTTGAAGTGCGGGCTGTAAAACTCTGCCAGCAATTTTTCGCGGTACAGCGCCTCCATCTCGGGGCCGTTGGTCTCGAGCACATCGCAGGCGAAGCGCCCGGCACGGGCTTCGGTCACGGCGCGTTGCAGCACCTTTTCCGAACTGGATCGCCACAGCAGCGTGTCCACCCCGCTCTTCTTCTCGAAGGCCTCGGTGATCGGCCCCGAGTCCTTGGTGTTGAGCGAGGTGTACAGGCTCAGCTTGCCTTCTTTCCGGGCACCTTCGAGCAGCCGGGCCTCGCGGTCGGCGCCCTTGTAGAGATAGATCTCGCGTGCTCGCGCGGCAGGGTCCTGCGAGAACACGGCCGGCGCCGCGACCGCGGCAACCGAAGCCGCGCCGCGGGCCAGCACTTGGCGGCGCCTGAGTGGAACGGGTGTAGACGGCATTGCAGATCTCCTCTTTGGCACCGCAGGCAGCAGCGCAGCACAAAACGTGAGCGGGCACACGCCGGGGCTGGCGTGCGCCCAGCACCGGTCAGAAGCGGTGGGCCAGCCCGGCGATGAGGTTCCTGGAGTCCTCGCCTGGATTCACGGCCCCAAAATCATTGGCCGCGAAACGGGCCGACTTGCCGTTGGTCATCTGGCCGATCGTGGCGAAAACGTAGGTCCGGCGGCTCAGGTAGTAGGCGCCACCGACCAGCACCTTGCTGCCCTCGAGCCCGTCGGTAATGCAAACGGCATTCACGCGGCTGCAGGTGCCGGCATCGGACCGCACGTACTGCGCGGTCGCGCGCCAGGGCCCGAAGCGGCCCTCGTAGGCCAGCAGATAGGCCATGTTGCTGTACGCCGCGAAACGCCCGCTGACGTTGGCGTTTTCCTTGTAATTCTTCTTGATGGCGTCGAACTCGACCTTCTGGTCCTTGTTGATGCGCCACTCCACCGTGAACTGCGTCGCCGTGTCCTTGGACGTGATGCCGACCTGTGCGTTGTTGCGCATGGCCGCCGGCGAATTGATGGAGCCCCCAAACCAGTTGTCATGGATCTCGTGCGCCAGAGCCAGATAGATGGGGCCCTTGTCGTACTTCACGCCGAAGGAATAAGTCTTGGCCGACCCGACGCCGGTCGCTGCGTTGGGGTTCTCCTGCGTCGCCACCTGCAGCCCGGCCCCGAAGCCCGCCATTTCGGGCGAGTCGTAGCGGATCGAGTTGGCGCGACGCTCGTGGAACCGCGCCGCATTGCTGGTGCCGAAACCGACCTTGCGCAGGATGTTGCTGGACGACATGGGCGTGCCGCTGCTGATGCCCAACACGCCGATCGTGTCGCCGTAATCCTTGAACACCGTGTCCATGAGGCCGAGTTTGATGCTGCCGAAGCCGCCGTTCAGGCCGACATAAGTGTTGCGGTTCCAGCTGAAGCCGCCGGCGCCGCCATCGTCCACTCCGACGACGCCTTCGATCTGGAACTCGGCCGACAGCCCGTTGCCCAGTACTTCCTTGCCCTTGAAGCCGATGGCCGAGTTGCCCGATGCCATGCCCTTGATGCCGCCCGCCAAGGCGGTCGGGCCCAGATTCGTGGAGGCCAAGGTAGCCATGCCCGTGGAGCCGGGTGCCGTGGCGCCCGAGGTCTTCTCGGAGATCACATAGGGGTAGAGACGGCCATAGATCTGAACGCTGTTCTGCGCGCTGGCCAAGCTGCAAACCGACGCTGCGCTGAGCGCCATAACCAGGGGAAGCTTTTTCATGTCGATATCGTCTCCGTTGATGTGTGATTCAGTCGCCCGCTGCCTGCAAGTCACCCGCCTGGCGGGTGACCGCTGCGCTTAAAATGTTCCTCATGAAGGAACAAAGGTCTTAAGAGCGGAACGCAAGCCGAACGGTGCCCGCAGCCGTCGAATGTGTCAATCCGGGGCCGCCCGCGATCATGCTGTCTGCGACAGTTTCGGCGGCAGGTCGGCCAGCTCGGTCTGGTAGGCCTCGTCCATGCGCGGCTGCAGGCCGACCTTGGCCAGGGCATCGGCGAAGGTCTGCCGGATGAAGGGTGATTCGTCGGCGTAGTCGATCTGGTCGCCGCCCACACGGCGGCTGATCCAGGCCTTGGGGACGCCCTGGGCGTTGCGGATCGACACGCCCTCGGCCTTGAACGCCAGGTAGCGCGCTGGCGTTGCGCCGGTGTTGAAGTGCTGGTGGAACCACATATTGGGCGGCACGATCATGCAGCCCTCGGCCCAGTCGTAGCGGTTCAGCGAGTCCTCGTCCGGGCCCATCAGGCTGTAACCCGAGCCGCTCATGATGATCACGTGTGCGCCCGGGCCGTGCGCATGGGCCTTCTTGTAGGTGGCCGTGGGGAACTGGCTGATGTGGCTGTTCATCGAGCCCTTGGCCATGCTGAAGCGGATGTGCCCGCCGCCCGCGCCGCGTTCCTTGGCGCTGATGAGCGGCAGGTTGATGGCGTCGGCAACGAAGTTGGTGTCCAGCAGCAGGCCCTTCTGTTCGCCGCCGTTGGCGAAGTAGTTGCTCTCGCCGGCGAAGCGGTTCTTGAAGTCGTAGGCCGTGTTGAACACGAAGTCGGTGTCGCCGTAGGCGTTGATCAAGGGCGGTCCGTTGGTCACGGCGACGAAGCGCGCCGGCGTGGTGCCGCTGCCGTTGAAGTGCTGGTGCAGGGTGTTTAGCGGGATCGCGAAGATGGCGCCGGCCTTCCACTCGAAGCTGAGCTTGGCACCGGCTTCGTTGCATACCGTGGTGCTGCCACGGCCGTCCAGCACGTAGATCATTTCCTCGAACAGCTGGCGCTGCGGCGCGAGCTGCCCGCCGGGCGGGATCTCGCAGACATAGCAGTCGTTGCTCGTGCGGCTGGCGTCGTGGTTCAGGTACAGGCCCTTGCCGCCGCGGCGCGCCCAGGGCTTGAGCTCGACGGTGTGCAGGTTTTCGACGTAGATGGAGGGCAGGATGTCCAGCCCCTCCTGCTCGATCCAGCGTGTGTAGGGCGTGGCCTTCTCGGTCTCGAACTTCTTCGCTATGCTGTCGCTGACCAGCGCGTTCTTGGTGGGTGCGTTCATGGGGGTCTTCAAGGTGCGGTAGGCGCTTGCGCGCCGGAAGGGGCTGGCGGCTTCAGGCCGTGACGGCGATGCTGTTGAGGTACTGCGCCACACGCTCGGCGGTCAACACGGTGCCGGGACTGAACTCCGGGGCGTCTTCCAGTTGTTCCAGGTCGTTCAAGCCGCTGGCTTTGAAGATGCGGTTGATGGCGCTGATCAGGCGCACCGGCTTGTCCGGGCTGGCGTTGAAGTGCTGGTGGATGGTGTTCGGCGGGATGTAGATCACGTCCCCGGCCTGCCATTCATAGCGCTTGATTTCGGCCTGCGGTGTCCAGTGGTAGGTATCGGTGATCTCGACGTCGCAGTCCTGGTGCAGGTCGTAGCCGCGGCCCTCGACGACGTAGAGACACTCTTCGGCCAGGTGACGGTGCTTGCCGCTCTTGCTGCCCGGGGGAATGATCTGCATGTAGGCGTCCACCGTTTCCATGCGCGTGTTCATGCCCTGGTTGAGCAGGTGCTTGAGCAGGCCCTGGCGCGCCATTTCCCAGGGCATGTCGGCGGGCTTGACCACCTTCTTGCGCTTGGCGTTGCGCGCAGGCATCGCCGCCGCGTCGTCGAGCAACTGCTGGTACAGATCCTGGTTCGTGGTGCCTTGCAGCCAGGCCTTCGATTCGCTCCATGCCATGTCAGTTCTCCTCGTCCGGGTGATTGAAGTTCACTTCGCCTTCGCGGCACTTGAAGCCTTCGCCGCCGGGCGCGGGTTCGCTCGGCCGCGGCTCCACTTGGTGCTGGAACAGCATGTTCATGAACATGTACATCGGTTTGGTCTTGATGACCAGTGCGCGCGCCGGCTTGGTGCTGCTGGCGTTGAAGTGCTGATGCACGCAGTTGTTGTGCACGATGGCGATGTCGCCAGCTGTCCAGTCGTAGCGGATGCCGTCGTGCACCTCGTAGCCGTCGCCGTCGAGGATGTAGAAGGCCGCCTCGTTGACGTGGCCGTGCTTCTGGCTGCGCCCGCCGGGGCCGTACTCTTCCAGGTGCAGGTGGAAGGTCTGCGTGATGCCGTCCTTGGGCTCGACGTAATGGCGGCTGAAGGCCTGCGGGCCGTCGTTGAACTTGATCTCGCTGCCCTTGCGCACACGCGGCATGGCGCGCAGGCGGTCGAGCTCGCTCTTCAGGTTGTACTTGCCCTGGATGCCGCGCACGAAGACGCGGTCCTTCTTGGAGTGGTAATGAGACTCGTTCGGCACGGTGTGCCCGGGAGCGGAAACCTCGTCCGGCTTCTTGGTGTCAGCGTCCATATTTGTCCAGTTGGTAGCGTTTGGGTTTGAGGGCGCGGCAGAGCTCGCGGTTGAGGCCCGATTGCGGCAACGACAAGCCCGCGCGGGCGGCCATGTCCTGCACGATGACCAGGTCGTCTTCGGCCCAGGCCATGGTTTGTTTGCCCCACGCTTCGAGTGCGTGATTCTGGGCACTGCTCATCATCAAGGCGCTGCGCAGCACCTCGATGTCCATGCCGTAGTGCGCGGCCAAAGCCAGCGCCTCGTGGTTGGCGATCAGGCAGGCCCAGAGGATGCTGTTGTTGGCGGCCTTGGCGACCTGCGCCGTGCCCACGCCGCCGGTGTGCACAACATCCGCCGAGTAGGCCCGCAGCACCGGCGTCAGCCGTGCCACGACGGCAGCGTCGCCGCCCACGAAGCTGAGCAGCGTGCCATTGTCTGCCGCCGCACCGCCGCGGCACACGGTGCTGTCCACGACGTGCACATCCGACCGGGCCGCAGCCAGTTCCTGCACGGTTTCGGGCCGGATGGTGCTGAGGATGGCCACGATGCTGCCCGGCCGCGCATGCCGCAGCGGGCCGTCAGGCATCAACAGCGCGCGGACTTCGGCGTCGAAGCCGACGCAGACCAGCATCACGTCGCTGCACGCCGCCAGGGCCGCGTTGTCGGTCGTCCAGCCGGCGCCGAGCGCCTTCACCGCGGCCTCGCGCGCTAAATTCAGGTCGCTGGCGACGGTGTCGTGGCCCTTCTTGACCAGGTGGCCGATGATGGGCGTGCCCATGCGGCCGGCGCCGATCACGCCCACGCTGGCGGGTCTGCTTGCGGGTCCGCTTGCGGATCCGCTTGCGGTTTCGTTTGAGGTCGTCATCGCTGTCGTCTCTTTCAACGCTGTCAACGCTTCTGGGTGATGGTGTCGAGCAGGGCCGGCTGCCCTGCCTTGACGCGGGCGATGGCGAGCTTGAGTGCCGCGGCCACGTCGCCGGGCTGGTCGATGGGGCCCTGGGCATGCCAGCCCATCGAGCGTGCCATCGACGCGAAATCGGGCGCCGGGTCGTCCAGGTCCATGCCGATGTAGGCGCGGTCCACGGGCGTTCCGCGCTGTCTGGCCATGCGGATCTGGTGTTCCCAGTCGTTGTAGTAGGCGCGGTTGTTGTACATCACGACCAGCATCGGGATGTTGTGCTTTGCCGCCACCCACAGCGCGCCGGCGTCGAACATCAGGTCGCCGTCGGGCTGCATGTTCACCACCAGACGGCCCTTGTCGCGGTGCGCCAACGCCACGCCCAGGCTGATGCCGAACTGTGTTGCCGTGCCCAGCGACTTGCCGGCGTGGCGGTAGGGCCTGTCGAAATTCCAGAGCTTGCGCGTCCAGTCCTGCAGCGTGCCGGCGGTGAGCACCCAATCTTCGTCCTTGATCTGGTCCCAGACCTCGCTGGCCAGTCGCGGCAGTGTGATGGGGCTGTCGTCGCGGTCGAGCAGCGCTTCCTCGGCCCAGCCTGCCCGCAAGGCCTTGTGCCTGCGCGCGCTGCTGGCGCTGCGCCTGGGCACCCGCGCGGCGAAGGCCGGGTCTTTCTTGGCAAGCTTCTTCAACAGGACCGTCAGCGCCGGCACTGCCAGCAGGGTGTCGGCCACGATGCGCTGGTCGGCGTAGAGCAGCCGCTGATAGTCCATGGCCCAGGCGCTGATGTTCATGTCGCCGAAGCCGATGTCAATCCACTGGCAGCCCTTGGGCGTCAGGCTCACCAGTTCACGCGTGGTGCTGGCCAGCGTGGTGGTGGGCTTCTCCCAATCGCGCACGTCCACCAGCAGCACCACGTCGGCATCGCTGAACATCGTGCGGTCCATGCTCAGGTTCAACGGGTGCTGGCTGGGAAAGCTCAGCCGCATGTTCAGGTCGTACACCGGTGCGCCCAGCGTCTCGGCCAGGGCCACCAGGTCATGGAAACCCTGCGGGTCGCGGCCGGCGTACTCGGTCAGGATGACCGGGCGCTTGGCCTTGGCCAGGGTCTCGGCCGCTTTCTGCAGCGCGACGGGGTCGGCTGCGATGCGGCTGGGCACGGGCTGGAAGCCCTTGGGGGGCAGCGGCACATCATGCTCGAGCTTTTTCTCTTGCAGCCAGGCGTCGTAGCACATGTACACCGGCCCGCGCGGCTCAGTCATCATGACCGAGTAGCCACGCGCGAAAGCCTCGGGAACCCCGTCCACCGTGGTCGGCTGGTAGTCCCACTTGGTGTAGTCGCGGATGGCCGCGCCCTGGGATTGCGCGCTATGGATCCAGTCGATGCGCGGACGCCGCTTGGTCTCGTCCATCGGCCCGGTGGCACCGACGATGAAGATCGGCGCGCGGTCGATGTAGGCGTAGTACACGGCCATGTTGGCGTGCAGCAGGCCAACTAGGTTGTGCAGGATGGCCACCATCGGCTTGCCGCTGGCCTTAGCGTAGCCGTGTGCGACCTGCACCGCGGTTTCCTCGTGCTGGCACAACATCATCACGGGCGTGTTGCCGCCGTAGTTGACGATGCTGTCGTGCAGGCCGCGGTAGCTCGCACCCGGGTTCAGCGCCGCGTAGGGCAACTGGTAGCGGTGCAGCAGGTCGACGATGACGTCGCCGCCCCAGCGGTCTTTCGGTTTCACGGCGGCAGGTGTCTGCTTCGGGCGCTCGATGCGAGCGAAGTCCTTGCCGGTGGAAGGCGAAACCTTCCCCGACGGCGTCCTCAAGCAGCCGCCTTCAGCTCGGCCGCGGCTGGCATGGCCACGCACTTCAACGGGTCGATGCGGGCCCAGATCGGCTTGCCGATGTGCGTGTAGATGGTGGGGTGGGTGCGGGCCAGCAGCGTGCGGCCGCCGGCCTTGAGCACCCAGTCCAGCGACTCGCCCAGGAAGACCTTCTGGTCGACCACGCCGTTCAGCACGTTCATGCCGGGCTCCAGCTCGGTGTCGGACAAGCGCACGTCCTCGGGCCGGATCGACAACACCACCGCCTGGCCCGGGCTTACCGTCTCGACCGAGTACGACTGCAGGGGGCCGAGCTCGGTGTCGATCAGATACTGTTGCTGCTCACCCATAGCGTGGCGCACTGTGCCATCGACGAAGTTCGTGGTGCCGACGAAGTCCGCCACGAACTTGCTCTGTGGCCGCTCGTAGATTTCGCGCGGCGAGCCGATCTGCTGGATGCGGCCGGCACTCATCACCGCGATCTGGTGCGAAAGCGCCAGTGCCTCGCTCTGGTCGTGGGTGACATAGACCGTGGTGATCCTGAGTTCGCGCTGCAGTCGCTTCAGCTCGAAGCGCATCAGCTCGCGCAGCTTGGCGTCCAGGTTGGACAGCGGCTCGTCCAGCAGCAAGAGCTTGGGCTCCATCACCAGCGCGCGTGCCAGCGCCAGTCGCTGCTGCTGACCACCGCTGAGCTTGGTGGACTCGCGGTCGCGGAGGTGGTCCAGCTGCACCGCTTTCAGCACTCGCATGACCTTGGCTTCGATCTCGTCACGGCGGTACTTCTTCTTGCCCACCTGCAGCGGGAATGCAGTGTTGGTGTAGACGTCCATGTGCGGCCAGATGGCGTAGCTCTGGAACACCATGCCGAAGCCGCGCTGGTTGGGTGGCACGAAGATGTTGCGCCTGGCGCTGAACACGACGACGTCGCTGACCGAAATCTCGCCCGCATTGGGCCGCTCGAGACCCGCGATGCTGCGCAAGGTGGTGGTCTTGCCGCAACCGCTGGGCCCCAGCAGCGTGAAGAAGTGGCCTTCGGGCACGTCGATGTTGACGTCCTGCGCCGCCTTCACGGGCTGGCCCAGTTCGTTCGTGTATTCGGTGTAGAGCGAATTAATCTTCAGCACAGTGGGTTCCTTGGAGCGTGACCCGTACGGGCCTATTCTTTGATGCCGAATTTTTTGCCGACGGCTTGCGAGATCATTACCAGCACGACCAGCATCAGGATGAACATCACGCCCAGCGCCGACAGTTCGACGTACTGGCCGTTCTCCCACAGCTCCCAGATGATGATGGAGATGACCTCCGTGCCGGGGCTGTAGAGCAAGATGGAACTGGACAGCTCGCGGATGGAAACGATCATGATGTAGATCCAGCCCGCCAGCAGCCCCGGCTTGAGCAGAGGCAGCACTATCCGACGGAAGGTGGTGCCCCAGCCGGCACCGCTCATCGCAGCACTCTCTTCCAGTTCTTTGTGGATCTGCAGCATCGACGTGGTGTTGAAGCGCAGGCCATACGGCATGAAGCGCGTGACGTAGGCGATCAGCAGGATCCAAATCGTGCCGTAGACACCGATGTCGACGTTCAGGTAGAAGATCATCAGCGCCAGCCCCAGCACAAGGCCCGGGAAGACCATCGGCATCGAGGCCAAGTTGTCGAGCAGCCACCGGCCGGGCAGCTTGGTTTTGACGACGATCCAGCAGATCACCGAGGTGAGCAGCATGATCACCGTGGCGCAGCTGAAACTCAGCAGCAGGCTGTTGCCCACGGCGCGCAACAAGTTGGGGTAACTGAGCACGAAGCGATAGGGATCGAGCGTGAGATTGCTCAGCGCGGCAAAAGACGGCACAGCGTAGAACTTCTGTAACGACGACCACAGCAGCACGCTGAAGGGCAGCACGACGATGAACATGAAGTAGACGATGAACACGCCCACCGCCACCCAGCGCCAAGGCCCGAGATCGATCAGCCGCGGCCTGAAGCCCTTGCCGGTCATCGTCGAGTACCGGCTGCCGCTGGCCGACAGGCGGCTGATGAAGTAGATGCCCGCCGTGGTGATGACCAGCAGCGCCACGGCGTACGCCGAGGCCTGGCCGATCTGGCTGGGGTAGCGGTGTACCGCCTGGTAGATGGCCGAGGTGAAGACCCGGATGCCCACCGGCAGGCCCAGCAGGGCCGGCACCTCAAAACTCTCGATCGCCTTGATGAACAGGATCAGGAAGGTGGCGAAGATGGCTGGCCACACCAGGCGCAGCGTGACCCGCCACAGCACCTGGAAAACGTTGGCGCCGCTCATCATCGCGGATTCTTCCAGCGACGGGTCCATGGCCCGGAAGGCCGCCGTCATCAGCAGGAACGCAACCGTCGATTCTTGCAACCCGTCGACCCAGATCATTCCCCACATCGAGTAGATGTTGAATGGCGCCGTCTCTAGATTGAACAGCGACATCAAGGCCAAGTTGACGATGCCGATCTTGGGGCTGCCGAGCAGAATCCACGACACCGTGAACAGGATCCCGGGTATGACCAACGGGATCAGCGCCATGGCGAAGAACAGCGACTTGAACGGCGTGTTGGTGCGCTCGTTGAGCCAGGCCAGGGTGGTGCCGAGCAGGAAGGCGAAAGTGGCCGTGCCAAACGCGAACTGCAGGGAATTGCCGAACAGGCGGCCGGTGTCGCTGCTGCTGTAGGCCGTGATGTAGTTGCCCCACGTGAATTCGGCCGCCTTGGTGGCGGTTTGCGGCGTGAAAAAGCTCTGCCAGAACAGGAAGCCCAGTGGCATCACCGCGATGTACATGGTGAACACGACACACAGGGCGATCACCAGGCTCTTCCAGCTGAGCCAGGGGCGCAGGCCGAGCAGGAACGACCCCCTCTCGTTGCCTTGCAAATGGACAGGGTTTTGATGCGCTGGCACGGTGGCAGGGTTCATTGTCTGGTTGTTCCTATATATAGAACGTAGGTCCATATAGCGATACGGTCAATGTAGGGACCTGGCTCCTGGGTGTCAAGGCTGAAGGCTTGGTACTAACCCGTGGCTGTGTGCGGCAATGCTGCATGTCCGAGCCGGCTTGTCGGCGGCGCGCGGCCCGCTGGCGCGTGCCCACCACGCCGGCGGCTTTCGCCAGCGGGCGATAAAGTGCGTGCCAGTCTTGCAACGCATCCAACCCGCATCCCGACCTTGAGCAAGCCCGGCCGCAACGATCCCTGCCCCTGCGGCAGCACCCGGAAATACAAGCTGTGTCATGGCGCGGTGTTGATCGAACCGACGCTCACGCCGTCGACGCCGTCAACGCCGTCGACGCCGATTACGCCGACCACGCCGACCGGGCCGGCGCGCAGCTGCAACGAATGCACCGCATGCTGCGAAGGGTGGGCCGAGGGCGAGATCCGCGGGCACCGCATGCACCCTGGCCGGCCGTGCCACTTTCTGCGCGTGGCAGACGAACGACCGCCGCAAGCCAGCCCCTGCGCCATCTACGACGAACGGCCCGTGTCACCATGCCGCAACTTCACTTGCGGCTGGCTGGCGACGGCAAGTCCGTTCCCGGATTCGTTCCGGCCTGACCGGGTGGGCGTGATCATCGTGCCGATGCAGTGGCGCCACCGCCCTGCGTATGTGCTCTTGTCAGCGGGCCGGGACCCGGGGCCCGACCTGTTGGGCTGGATGCAAGACCACGCCCGGCACACCGGCGCACCCTTCTTCTACGCCGTGGCTGGCGAGCGCGTGGGCTACGGGCCGGCCGAGTTCCAACAGGAGATGGCGGCCAGGCTGAAGCGCGGAGAACGGCTCTGGTAGACCGGCCGGCCGTGTGATGATCCGCGCCGGCCGGCGCTCGACGATGCGTACGCCAAGTGTTGAACCCCGAACCCCGAACCCCGAACCCCGAACCCCGAACCTAGTGCCCCATGACCGAGACACCACGCAAGGCAGCGCTCACCGCCATTTCGTCCATGGCGACACGCCGGCTCATGGCCGAGTTGGCCGGCGAGTTTTCTCGGTACACCGGCTGTGCCGTGGCCAACGAGTCGGTCGGCGGTGTCGACGCAGCCCGACGCGTGCGGGCCGGTGAGGGCTTCGATGTGGTGATGCTCGCGTCTGACGCCATCGACGGGCTCATCGATTCGGGCCACTTGGTGGCCGGCAGCCGAATGGACTTGTTTCGCTCGCCTGTGGCGCTCGCCGTGCGCGAAGGCGCGCCCATGCCGGACATCTCCAGCGTAGACGCCGTGAAACAGGCCTTCCTGGCCGCCCGCAGCGTGGGCTATTCCACCGGGCCCAGCGGCACGCACCTGCTGAAGCTGATCGAGCGCTGGGGTTTGGCCGCAAGCCTGGCGGGCCGCACCGTGCAGGCGCCTCCGGGCGTGCCGGTGGGCGCGCTCGTTGCGCGCGGCGACGTCGAACTGGGCCTGCAGCAGCGCAGCGAGTTGATGCACCATACCGGCATCCGCGTGCTGGGCGACATGCCGCCCGGCGCCAAGTTCATCACCACCTTTTCTGCCGGACTGTGCCCGGGTCGGGCGCTAGCGCAAACCCACGCCGTGCGCGAGCTGCTGGCCTTCATCACATCACCCGAGGCCGCGGCCACGGTGCGGGCCCACGGCATGGAGCCGGCTTGAATCACGACCCACGGGACAGCGAATGATCATCGATTGCCACGGCCACTACACGACCGCACCGAAGGCCTTGGAACAGTGGCGTGCTGCGCAGATTGCCGGCATCACCGACCCGTCCGCCAAGCCGCGCGCAGCGGACTTGAAGATCAGCGACGACGAGCTCCGCGAATCCATCGCCGGCAACCAGTTGCGTCTGATGCAGGAACGCAAGAGCGACCTCACCATCTTCAGCCCGCGTGCCAGCTTCATGGCCCACCACATCGGCGACTTCCAGGTCAGCGCCACCTGGTCGGCGATCTGCAACGAGCTGTGCTTCCGCGTCAGCCAGCTGTTCCCCGACCATTTCGTGCCCGCGGCCATGCTGCCGCAAAGCCCGGGGGTGGACCCGGCCACCTGCATCCCCGAGCTTGAGAAGTGCATCCTGCAGTACGGCAACGTCGGCATCAATCTGAACCCCGACCCCTCGGGCGGGCACTGGACCAGCCCGCCGCTGACACACCGCCACTGGTACCCCATCTACGAAAAGATGGTCGAGTACGACATCCCGGCCATGGTGCATGTCAGCAGCAGTTGCAACGCCTGCTTTCACGCCACCGGCGCGCACTACATCAACGCCGACACGACGGCCTTCATGCAGTGCCTGCAGGGCGATCTGTTCAAGGACTTTCCGACGCTGCGCTTCGTCATCCCGCACGGCGGCGGTGCCGTGCCCTACCACTGGGGCCGCTACCGGGGGTTGGCGCAAGAGCTGAAAAAGCCGCTGTTGCAAGACCATCTCATGGGCAACATCTACTTCGACACCTGCGTGTACCACCAGCCGGGCATCGACCTGCTGACCAAGGTGATCCCGGTGGAGAACATCCTCTTCGCCAGCGAGATGATCGGCGCGGTGCGCGGCATCGACCCCGAAACGGGGCACTACTTCGACGACACCCGCCGCTACATCGAGGCCGCGGCCATCGACCCGACGCAGCGCCACCAGATCTACGAAGGCAACGCCCGCCGCGTCTACCCGCGGCTGGACGCCCTGTTGAAACAGCGAGGACTTTGAACATGTACGAGCTGGGTGTCGTTTACCGCCGCATACCGCGCGCCGAGCCGGGCGTGGTGGCGCGTCTGGGCAGCTTCGGCACGGCCACCGTGCACGAGGCCATGGGGCGCGTGGGCCTGATGCAGCCTTGCATGCGGCCCATCTACGCCGGGCCCCGCGTGGCGGGCTCGGCGGTGACCGTGCTGCTGCACCCAGGCGACAACTGGATGCTGCATGTCGCGGCGGAGCAGATCCAGCCTGGCGACGTGGTGGTGGCTGCCGTCACCGCAGAGTGCACCGACGGCTTCTTCGGCGACCTGCTGGCCACGTCCTTCATGGCCCGCGGCGCGCGGGCCCTGGTCATCGACGCCGGCGTGCGCGACGTGAAGGAACTGCAGGCCATGGGATTCCCGGTATGGAGCAGGGCCATCAGCGCCAAGGGCACGATCAAGGCGACGCTGGGCTCGGTGAACGTGACCGTGGTCTGTGCCGGCGCCATGGTGCATGCCGGCGATGTCGTCGTGGCCGACGACGACGGCGTGGTGGTGGTGCCGCACGCCATGGCGCACAAGACGGCCGAAGCCGCCGCAGCACGCGAAGCCCTGGAGGCGAGCAAACGCGAGAAGCTGGCCGCGGGCGTGCTGGGCCTGGACATGTACAACATGCGCGAACCCCTGGCAAAGGCCGGGCTGCGCTACATCGACTGATGGATACCGCCACGACGGATTTGCCGGGCGCGGTGGCCCTGGTCGGTTACGGCGAGGTGGGCGGCATCCTGGCCGAGGACTTGCGAGCGCAGGGCGTGGCGGTGACGGCCTTCGACATCAAGCTGGCCACGGTGGCGGGCGACGCCATGCGCCAACACGCACAAGCGCACGGCGTGCATTTGGCAGCTTCCGCAGCGGCGGCCGTGCAGCGCGCGGCGCTCGTCGTTTCGGCCGTCACCGCCAGCCAGGCCGTGGCCGTGGCTCAGGCCTGTGCGCCGGCCATCGCGCCGGGTGCGTTTTTCCTGGATTTCAATTCGGCATCACCCGGCGCCAAGATTTCGGCATCGGTCCACATCAACGCTGCGGGCGGGCGGTATGTGGAAGGCGCGGTGATGACCTCGGTGCCGCCCCACCGCATCAAGGTGCCGCTGCTGCTGGGCGGGCCGGACGCCGCCGCGCTGGCGCCGCTGCTGGCCGCGATGGGCTTCGCGCCCCGCGTGGCCAGCAGCACGCTGGGCGTGGCCTCGGCCACCAAGATGTGTCGCAGCGTGATGATCAAGGGCCTGGAGGCGATGGTCATCGAAAGCTTCACCACGGCGCGTGCCCATGGGGTGGAAGACGCCGTGCTGGCGTCGCTGGCCGAGACCTTCCCCGGCATCGACTGGGAGCGGCAGGGCGCCTATTTCTTCCAGCGCGTCATCGAGCATGGCCGGCGCCGCAGCGAAGAGATGCTTGAAGCCGCGCAGACGGTGCGCGAGGCCGGACTGGACCCGTGGTCGGCCAGCGCGTCGGCACAGCGCCAGGCGGCGGTGGCCGCGCTGGCCGACACGGGCCTCTTCGGTACGCGCGGCGAGCCGGGTTTCGCCCGCAGCGCCGACTGGCGCACCGAGGCCGACCGCTTGCTCGCAAGCCGCAAGGCATGAAGCCTTGAAGCCGTGAAGCGATGACTCGGTGAAGACCCAGGTCGCCATCATCGGCGGCGGACCGGCGGGTCTGCTGCTGTCGGAGATGCTGCACCGCGCTGGCATCGACAGCGTGGTGCTCGAGCAGCGCAGCCGCGCCCATGTGCTGTCGCGCATCCGCGCCGGCGTGCTCGAACAAGGCACGGTCGAAGTGCTGCGTGCCAACGGCCTGGGTGAGCGCATGGACCGCGAAGGCCATGTGCACGACGGCGCGCAGATCGTCTGGGCCGGCCGCGAGAGCCACACCATCGATGCCTGGAAGCATGCCGGCAAGCGTTTCATGACCTACGGCCAGACCAGCGTGCAGGAGGACCTGTACGCGGCCGCTGACCGGCGCGCCGCGGCGCTGTTGTGCGAAGCCACCGACGTGCAGCTGCACGATGTGGCAGGTGAGCACCCCCACGTCACCTTCGCCCACCACGGCGACCACCTGCGGCTGGACTGTGACTTCATCGCGGGCTGCGACGGCTTCCACGGCGTGTCGCGCAGCGCGATACCGCCCGAGCGGGTGCGCACCTTCGAGAAGGTCTACCCCTTCGGCTGGCTGGGCGTGCTGTCGGCCACGCCGCCGCTGGACCATTTGATCTACGCCAACCACCCGCGCGGCTTTGCGCTGGCGTCCATGCGCAGCCCGCGCCTAAGCCGCTACTACGTGCAGGTGCCGCTCAGCGACCGGATCGAAGATTGGCCTGACGAGCGCTTTTGGGCCGAGCTGAAGTCGCGCTTTCCAGCGGAGATCGCAGGGGCCATTGAAATGGGGCCGGCGGTCGAGAAGTCGATCGCCCCGCTGCGCAGCTTCGTGGCCGAACCCATGCGCCATGGCCGCCTGTTCCTGGCCGGCGATGCCGCACACATCGTCCCGCCCACGGGTGCGAAAGGGCTCAACCTGGCGGTGTCGGACGTGTTCTACCTGTCGCGTGCGCTGGCGGCTTTCTACGGCCAGGGCAGCAACCATCTGATCGATCGCTACAGCGACACGGCGTTGCGCCGCGTCTGGAGTTCGGTGCGGTTCTCGTGGTGGCTGACGATGTTGCTGCACCGATTTCCCGACATGGGCGACTTCGAGCAGCGCGCGCAGGAATGCGAGCTGGAATACCTGGCCAGTTCACGCCATGCCCAGGCCAGCGTGGCCGAGCAATACGCCGGGCTCGCATTCGAGCCGGCCTGAAGGAGCACTGCAGATGAATTTCGAGAAAACGCCCGGCTGGCTGGACTGGTACGGCGGCCCCAGCAAGCCGCGCTTTCTGCTGCCCACCGGCAGTGTCGACGCCCATTGCCACGTGTTCGGCCCGGGTGCCGAATTTCCATTTGCGCCAGAGCGCAAGTACACGCCGTGCGATGCGTCGGCGCAGCAGCTTTTCGCGCTTCGCGACCAGCTGGGCTTTGCGCGCAACGTCATTGTGCAGGCCACCTGCCACGGCGCCGACAACAGCGCCCTGGTGGCCGCCTGCCGGGCCAGCAACGGCCGCGCAAGGGGCGTGGCCACGGTGCGGCGCAGCGTCGGCGATGCCGACCTGCTGGCGCTGCACGATGCCGGTGTGCGCGGCGTGCGTTTCAACTTCGTCAAGCGGCTGGTGGACTTCACGCCGCGGGATGAGTTGCTCGAGATCGCCGGGCGCGTCAAGCCGCTGGGCTGGCACGTGGTGATCTACTTCGAGGCCGTCGACCTGCCCGAGCTGTGGGACTTCTTCAGTGCCGTGCATGACGATGTCGGCGCCAGCGTGGTGGTCGACCACATGGGCCGGCCCGACGTCAGCCAGTCCGTCGATGGACCGGAGTTCAGCCTGTTCATAAAGTTCATGCACCAGCACCCCAACATTTGGAGCAAGGTGAGCTGCCCAGAGCGACTCAGCCTGGGCGGCCCGCCCGCACTGCACGGTGAACAAACGGCCTACCGCGATGTGGTGCCCTTTGCGCGGCGTATCGTCCAGACTTTCCCCGAGCGCGTGCTGTGGGGCACCGACTGGCCGCACCCCAATCTCAAGGGCCACATGCCCGACGACGGTTTGCTGGTGGACTTCATCCCGCACATCGCGCCCACGGCCGAACTGCAGCGGAAGTTGCTGGTGCACAACCCCATGCGCCTTTACTGGCCCGAAGAGAGCTGACGATGACGCTGGACAAACCGTATCTCGACATCGCCGGCACCACCATCTTCGACGCCGAGCAGTCGCGCAAGGGCTACCACCTCAACCAGTTCTGCATGAGCCTGATGAAGGCCGACAACCGCGCGTGCTTCAAGGCCGATGAGCGCGCCTACCTCGACGGGTGGCCGATGACCGAAGAGCAGAAGCAGGCCGTGCTGGCGCGCGACCTGAACCGCTGCATCGCCGCCGGCGGCAACATCTACTTCCTGGCCAAGATCGGCGCGACCGACGGCAAGAGCTTCCAGCAGATGGCCGGCAGCATGACGGGCATGAGCGAAGAGGCCTACCGCGCCATGATGATGGCGGGCGGCCGCGACCCCCGCTGGGGGCGCAGCTGAAATGAAACACGCGCGCCTGACTGCCCGTATCACCGCCAGCGTCTACACCAGCCATGTGCCGGCCATAGGTGCGGCGCTCGACCTGGGCAAGCACACCGAGCCCTACTGGCAACCGGTATTCAAGGGCTACGAGTTCAGCCAGGCCTGGCTGCGCGACGCCCCCCCCGACGTGATCTTTCTGGTTTACAACGACCACGCCAACGCCTTCAGCCTGGACCTGATTCCCACCTTCGCCATCGGCACCGCGGCCGAGTACGGCATTGCCGACGAGGGCTGGGGGCCGCGGCCCGTGCCCAGGGTCATCGGCCACCCGGAACTGGCAGCGCACATCGCGCACAGCGTGATTCAGGACGATTTCGACCTGACGATCGTCAACAAGATGGATGTCGACCACGGCCTGACCGTGCCCTTGTCGCTGATGTGTGGGCAGCCGCCCAGCGACAGATTCATGTGGCCTTGCCCGGTGATTCCCTTCGCAGTGAACGTCGTGCAGTACCCCGTGCCCTCGGGCCGGCGCTGCTTCAACCTGGGCCGCGCCATCCGCAAGGCCGTGGCCAGCTATGACGAGCCGCTGAACGTGCAGATCTGGGGGACAGGGGGCATGAGCCACCAGTTGCAGGGGCCGCGCGCCGGGCTCATCAACCGGGCTTTCGACAATGCCTTCCTCGACCGCCTGATCGCCGACCCGGAAGGCCAGGCCCAGGTGCCGCACCACGACTACATGCGCGAAGCCGGCAGCGAGGGGATCGAACTCGTGATGTGGCTCATCGCACGCGGCGCCATGAGCGACGCAGCACCGAAAGTTCTACACCGTTTCTATCACGTGCCTGCGTCCAACACGGCCGTGGGACATCTCATCCTGGAGAACACATGACCATCAAAGTGGCCCTGGCCGGCGCCGGCGCTTTCGGTACCAAGCACCTCGACGCCATCAAGTTGATCGACGGCGTGGAGGTGATCTCCCTCGTCGGCCGCGAACTCGGCAAGACGCAAGAGGTGGCGGCCAGGTACGGCATCCGCCATGTCTGCACCGACCTGGTCCACAGCCTGGGCATCGCGGAAGTCGACGCCGTCATCCTGTGCACACCCACGCAGATGCACGCGGCCCAGGCCGTCGCGTGCATGAAAGCGGGCAAGCACGTGCAGGTGGAAATCCCCATGGCCGACAGCCTGGCCGACGCGCAGGCCGTCGTGGCGCAGCAGCAAGCCACCGGCCTGGTCGCCATGTGCGGCCACACGCGCCGCTTCAACCCCAGCCACCAGTGGGTGCGCCAGCGCATCAAGAGCGGCCAGTTGCACATACAGCAGATGGACGTGCAGACCTACTTTTTCCGCCGCAGCAACATGAACGCCCTGGGCCAGCCGCGCAGCTGGACCGACCACCTGCTGTGGCACCACGCCGCGCACACCGTGGACCTGTTCGCCTACCAGGCGCAAAGCCCTGTCGTCGCCGCGCATGCCCTGCAGGGCCCCGTGCACCCGACACTGGGCATTGCCATGGACATGAGCATCCAGCTCAAGACCGCCAGCGGCGCGCTGTGCACGCTGAGCTTGTCGTTCAACAACGACGGCCCGCTGGGCACCATCTTTCGCTACATCGGCGACACCGCCACCTACATCGCCCGCTACGACGACTTGTTCGACGGCAAGGAAAACAAGATCGACGTCAGCGCGGTGGACGTGTCGCTCAACGGCATCGAGTTGCAAGACCGCGAGTTCTTCGCCGCCATCCGCGAAGGGCGCGAACCCAACGCCAGCGTGGCGCAGGTGCTGCCTTGCTACGAGGTGCTGCAAAGGCTCGACAGGCAGCTCGGCGCATGACGGCGCGCCGCATCGGCCCCTTCACGGTTTCGCCCATCGGCCTGGGTTGCATGAACCTGAGCCACGCTTACGGCACACCGCCTCCTGCCGAGCAAGCCGAACGCCTGCTGCTGACCGCGCTGGACGAGGGTGTGACGCTCTTCGATACCGCAGCGCTGTACGGTTTCGGCGCCAACGAGACGCTGGTGGGGCGCGTGCTCAAGCCGCACCGCAGCAGGTTTGTGTTGGCCAGCAAGGGCGGCATGACCGGGCAGCCGGTGGGGCCGGGCGGTGCGCTGCAGCGGGTCATCGACGGGCGACCTGAATCGATACGGCGTGACTGCGAAGACAGCCTGCGCCGCTTGCAGACCGACGTGATCGACCTGTACTACCTGCACCGCTGGCACAAGCCGGGGCCGGGGGCCGTGCCCATCGAAGACAGCGTGGGCGCGATGGCCGATCTCGTGCACGCTGGCAAGGTGCGCACGCTGGGCCTGAGCGAGGTCAGCGCCGCCACCCTGCGCCGGGCGCACGCCGTGCACGCCATAGCCGCCGTGCAGAGCGAATACTCGCCCTGGAGCCGCAACGCCGAGATCGCCGTGTTGCAGGCCTGCCGCGACATCGGCGCGGCCTTCGTGGCCTTCAGCCCGGTCGGCCGTGCGGCGCTCACCGGCACGCTGAACGATGTGACGGCGCTGGAGGCGAAGGACATCCGCCGCGGCATGCCGCGCTTTGCGCCCGCCGCTTTCGAGGCCAACCGGCGGCTGCTGGCCGGCTTCAACGCACTGGCGGACGAGGCGGGCTGCACGCCGGCTCAGCTGTCCCTGGCGTGGCTGCTGGCGCGCGGCGAGCAGGTGATTCCGATTCCCGGCACCACGAGCCTGTCCCACCTGCGGGAAAACCTGGGCGCTGCGAAGGTGGTGCCGCTGCCACCGCTGCTGGCGAAGGTGGATGCGCTGATGCATCCGCATGCGGCGAAGGGTGGCCGGTACAGCGACGTTTCGCAGGCCGAGGTCGACACCGAGGAGTTCGCTGCGCCGACGTGAATCGATGCAGTCCAGACGCCGTGCAGAATCGCCACGCACACTAGGAGCACCCGATGACCGAAGACCCGCGCTGCTGCGGCAGCGGCACCTGCCTGATCGACGCCGAAGGCCGCTGCTGGTGCGGCCAGCAATGGGACGGCGAGAAGATGTGCTTTGCGCCAACGTCTGGCGAGCAGCCACCCCCCGAACTCGACGGCCGGGATCCCTCCACGCCTTGATGCGCGCGGCGGACGCGGGCCGACCGCCATTCCGCCTTGGAATATCGCAAATGCACCCCCCGGCCGTAGCGCGAGTATCGGGACAGGGCCACGATCCTCGTCAACGTTTAGCAACCCCGCAGGAGACATTCAATGGCAAAGATGAAGGCCGCCATGGCCGCCGTGCTGGTGATGGAGAAAGAAGGCGTGACGCAGGCCTTCGGTGTTCCGGGTGCCGCGATCAACCCGCTTTATGCAGCGCTGCGCGAACGCGAATCCATCGGCCATATCCTGGCCCGACACGTCGAGGGCGCCAGCCACATGGCCGAGGGCTACACCCGCGCCAAGGCCGGCAACATCGGTGTCTGCATCGGCACCAGCGGCCCGGCCGGCACCGACATGATCACGGGCCTGTACTCGGCCATCGCCGACAGCATCCCCATCCTGTGCATAACCGGCCAGGCACCACGGGCGCGGCTGTACAAGGAAGATTTCCAGGCGGTGGACATCGAGTCCATCAGCAAGCCCGTCACCAAGTGGAGCGTCACTGTGCGCGAGCCGGCACTCGTGCCGCGCGCCTTCCAGCAGGCCTTCCACCTTATGCGCAGCGGCCGCCCGGGCCCCGTGCTGATCGACCTGCCCTTCGACGTGCAGATGGCCGAGATCGAGTTCGACATCGAAACCTACGAGCCGCTGCCCGTGTACAAGCCCGCCGCCACGCGCAAGCAGATCGTGCGCGCGCTGGACATGCTGATGGCCTCCGAGAAGCCGCTCATCGTGGCCGGTGGCGGCATCATCAATGCCGACGCGGACAAGCTGCTGGTGGAGTTCGCCGAACTGGTGGGCGTGCCCGTCATCCCCACCCTGATGGGTTGGGGCACCATCCCCGACGACCATCCGCTGATGGCCGGCATGGTCGGCCTGCAGACCAGCCACCGCTACGGCAACGCCACGATGCTGGCCAGCGACTTCGTGCTCGGAATCGGCAACCGCTGGGCCAATCGGCACACCGGCAGCACCGAGGTGTACTGCAAGGGCCGTACCTTCGTGCACGTCGACATAGAGCCGACCCAGATCGGGCGCGTCTTCAACCCCGACCTGGGCATCGTCAGCGACGCGGGCGCGGCGTTGAAACTCTTCGTCGAAGTGGCGCGCGAGCGCAAGGCCGCGGGCACTTTGAAGTCGTTCAGCGACTGGGCCAGCCGCTGCGCCGAGCGCAAGCAGCTGATGCACCGCAAGACGCACTACACCGAAACGCCGATCAAGCCGCTGCGCGTCTACGAGGAGATGAACAAGGTCTTCCCGCGCGACACCATCTACGTCACCACGATTGGTCTTTCCCAGATTGCCGGCGCGCAGTTCCTGCATGTCTACGGCCCGCGCCAGTGGATCAATTGCGGCCAGGCCGGCCCGCTGGGCTGGACGATTCCCGCCGCGCTGGGCGTGGTGGCAGCCGACCCGACGCGCACTGTCGTGGGCTTGTCGGGTGACTACGACTTCCAGTTCCTCATCGAAGAGCTGGCCGTGGGCGCGCAGTTCCGCCTGCCCTATGTGCAGGTGCTGGTGAACAACAGCTATCTGGGCCTGATCCGCCAAAGCCAGCGCGGCTTCGAGATGGACTTCTGTGTGCAGCTGGCCTTCGAGAACCAGAACGTGGACGACCCCACGCTCAAGAGTTATGGCGTGGACCACCAAGCGGTGGTGCAGGGTCTGGGCTGCAAGAGCCTGCGCGTGACCGACCCCGAGAAGATTCAGGACGCGATGGTGGAAGCACAAGCCATGGCGCAGAAGTACCGCGTGCCTGTGGTCGTGGAAATCATTCTCGAAAAGGTGACCAATATCGCCATGGGCACCGAGATCGACAAGATCAACGAATTCGAGGAAATCGACTGCCGTCACCCCGAAGGCCGTGAGGGCCTGCAGATGGCTGGTTTGTTGGAATGAGGACCTGACCATGCCACGCTTTGCCGCCAACCTGACCATGCTCTACACCGAGCATGCCTTTCTCGACCGCTTCGACGCGGCAGCCAAAGCCGGCTTCACGGCGGTGGAGTTCCTTTTCCCGTATGGCTTCAAAGCCGCCGACATCAAGCAGCGGCTGGACGCCAGCGGGCTGTCGTTGATCCTGCACAACCTGCCCGCCGGTGATTGGGACGCGGGTGAACGCGGCATCGGCTGCCTGCCCGACCGCGTGGACGAGTTCCGCGCCGGGGTGGCCCGGGCCATCGAGTACGCCCAGGCGCTGGGCGTGCCGCAGCTCAACTGTCTGGCAGGCAAAACCCCGGCGGGCGTGGATGCCGGCTTGCTGCGCCGCACCTTCGTGGCCAACCTTCGTTTCGCTGCGGCCGAGCTCGACAAGGCCGGTCTGAAACTGCTGATCGAGCCCATCAACAACTACGACATCCCCGGCTTCTGGCTCAAGCGCACCGATCTCGCGATTTCGGTGCTAGACGAGGTCGGCGCGGCCAATGCCTTCGTGCAGTACGACATCTACCACGCGCAGCGCTACGAAGGCGAACTCGCCGCCACGATGACCAAGTACCTCTCGCGCATCGGACACATCCAGCTGGCCGACAACCCGGGCCGCAACGAACCCGGCACCGGCGAGATCAACTACGCCTTCCTGTTCAAGCACCTCGACCGCATCGGCTACACCGGCTGGATCGGCTGCGAGTACAAGCCCGCCACCACCACCGACGCCGGCCTGGGCTGGCGCCAGCAACTGGCGCAGTAGCTTGCAAAGCAGACGGGCTCAACAAGCGCCGCACTCACTGCACTTACCGCAGACACCGCAGACACCGTAGACACCCGACATGACCACACAAGCACTGAATATCGGCTTCATCGGCCTGGGCATCATGGGCGCGCCCATGGCCGGCCATCTTTTGGCGGCCGGACACAAGCTGTTCGTCCACACGCGCAGCACGATGCGGCCCGAACTCGCCGCAGCCGGCGCCGTGGACTGCGCGAACGCCACCGAGGTGGCCCAGCATGCCGACATCGTGATCCTGATGCTGCCCGACACGCCCGATGTGCAGGCCGTGCTGTTCGGCGACGCGGGCGTGGCCGCCGGGTTGTCCTCAGGCAAGCTCGTTATCGATATGAGCTCGATCTCGCCCTTCGAGACCAAGACCTTCGCCAGCAAGATCAACGCCCTGGGCTGCGACTACCTGGACGCGCCGGTGTCCGGTGGCGAAGTCGGCGCCAAGGCGGCCAGCCTGACCATCATGGTCGGCGGCAGCGAGGCCGCGTTCGAGCGCGCCAAGCCGCTGTTCGCGCTGATGGGCAAGAACATCACCCATGTCGGCGCCAACGGCGACGGGCAGACGACCAAGGTGGCAAATCAGATCATCGTGGCGCTGAACATCGCCGCCGTCGGCGAGGCGCTGGTGTTTGCCAGCAAGGCCGGTGCCGACCCGGCCAAGGTGCGGCAGGCGCTGATGGGCGGCTTCGCGGCCAGCCGCATCCTGGAAGTGCATGGCGAACGCATGATCAAACGCACCTTCAACCCGGGCTTTCGCATTGCGCTGCACCAGAAGGACTTGAACCTGGCGCTGCAAGGTGCGAAGTCCATCGGCGTCAGCCTGCCGCAGACAGCGGGCGCTGCGCAGCTGATGCAGGCTTGTGCTGCGAATGGCATGGACCAGCTCGACCACTCGGCGCTGGTGCAGGCGCTGGAGCTGATGGCCAACCACGCGGTGGCCAAGGCGCCCGCGGCCTGATCAGGCACGGTCCCGCCCCCGGCACCCCCCGCCTAGTCGGGCGGCGGTGCTCACTCGTCATAACCCGGATTCTCGCGATCGAGCTTGCGCAGCAGCGCCGGCCACGCCAGATTGGCGGGGCCCTGGCCGGCGGTGGCCGCCTTGCTGATGTGGGCGTTGGCGGCGATCGGGC
>ENA-OFCE01000164-OFCE01000164.1-metagenomes-genome-assembly--contig:-NODE-164-length-48422-cov-5.278682_pt1 | contig 48422 bp, 38 predicted proteins | sample MGYA00153388_OFCE01 | MGnify analysis MGYA00153388 | reverse complement strand
GAGATGATCCCGATCACTTGGCCAGAATTTGCCAACATGCACCCGTTTGCGCCCGCTGACCAGCAGCAGGGCTATGCCGAGCTGGACCAGCAATTGCGCGACTGGCTGTGCCAGGCCACTGGCTACGCAGGAATCAGCTTGCAGCCCAACGCTGGCTCACAGGGGGAATACGCAGGCATGTTGGTCATCAAGGCGTTTCACGACGCGCAAGGCCAGGGCCATCGCAATATTTGTCTGATTCCTGCATCGGCCCACGGCACCAACCCGGCCAGCGCGCAAATGGCCGGCATGACGGTGGTAGTGACTGGCTGTGATGCGCAGGGCAATGTTGACATGGCTGACCTGAAAGCCAAGTGCGAAAAGCACAGCGACAACCTGGCCGCCGTGATGATCACTTACCCATCGACCCACGGCGTTTTTGAAGCCAACGTTAAAGAGCTGTGCGCATTGGTACACAGCCACGGTGGGCGCGTGTACGTCGACGGCGCCAACATGAACGCGCTGGTCGGCACAGCAGCGCCGGGCGAGTTCGGTGGCGACGTGAGCCACCTGAACTTGCACAAAACCTTTTGTATTCCCCACGGCGGCGGCGGGCCAGGTGTTGGCCCGGTGTGCGTGGTGGCGGACTTGGTGCCGTACTTGCCGGGGCACCTTGCGGGCGGAATTCCCGTCAACGGTGTGGGTGCCATTTCAGCAGCACCTCTGGGTAACGCAGCCGTGTTACCCATCAGCTGGATGTACTGTCGCATGATGGGCCCAGAAGGCTTGACGCAGGCTACCGAGATTTCCATCCTCTCGGCAAACTACATCAGCAAGCGCCTCAAAGACCACTTCCCCACGCTGTATACCAGCGAGGCAGGCTATGTGGCCCACGAGTGCATTTTGGACTTGCGCCCTTTGAAAGAAACCAGCGGCGTGACCGCAGAAGACGTGGCCAAACGACTGATGGACTACGGCTTTCACGCGCCGACTTTGAGCTTTCCCGTGGCAGGCACGTTGATGGTTGAGCCGACTGAAAGCGAAGACTTGAAAGAAATCGACCGCTTCATCAACGCGATGGTCTCGATTCGTAAAGAGATCGCCCATATTGAAAGCGGTACGTGGCCACAAGACAACAACCCGCTAAAACACGCACCCCATACCTCAGCCAGCGTCATCGCAGCAGAATGGAACCGCCCATACTCGCGCGAGGTAGCGGCGTTCCCGGTGGCGGCGCTTAAAACATCCAAATACTGGCCAACCACCGGCCGGGTAGACAACGTGTACGGCGACCGAAACCTGATGTGCAGCTGCGTGCCGGTGAGTGACTACGCTTGAGGGTTTTACAAGTGCTATAAATTGAGGAGCTGCTTGCGCCCGTATTTATTTAGCTATAGCCTTAATTTGGCACCAACTCCACGCGCCGATTTTTGGCGCGACCTGCTTCGTCGGTATTGCTGGCAACAGGCGCCAGGTCGCCAACGCCGTAGGCTGAAAGGCGGCCAGCGGCAATGCCGTGCTGGCTGACCAGCGCCGCGTTAACGGCTTCAGCGCGCCGTTTAAACAATGCAATATTGCTGTCCAGCCCGCCCTGCTTGTCGGTGTGGCCCACCACACGCAGCTTCAGGGCCGCGCCCGTTTTGAGCAGCTTGGCGACCTCATCCAGGGCGGTTTTTGACTCGGCCTTGACGTCGGCCTTTGCAGTGTCAAGCCGGGGCGTCTTTGTCCCACTGCACCGCCGTTAAACGCACGCAGGTGGTTTGCCCGCCTTGCTGGCGCTGTGCCGACAAGGTTCGCAAGCTGGCCATGGGAGCGGAGTACATGACGAACTGGCTGCGCGAGGTGGCAAACGGCGACTTGCCAAACCCATACGGCAACAGGTAGCCGGTCCACTTGCCAGCCTTTGCGTCCTTGCTGGAGTCGTACAGCACCGTAAAACCTTGCGCTGCCAGCTCCGTGGCGTAATTGCGAAACACTTCCACGCTGGTCGTGTCACCCGCCGACTCGTACCAAATGCGCGTGCGCTCACCTTCGGCCACAGTGGCGGCGCTGGCAAATTCGCGCTTCTTGCTGGTCAGGTTGTAGCGAGCAAAGTCGATGTTGGAACGTCTACCGTGTCAACACGCTTTTTGTCGTACGCCACAATGACCGAGCCTGCAAAGCGCTTGATAGCTGGATGGTCTTTGGCACCAGCCAAATCCTGCGCACTGGCTGTTTGCAGCGCCAACAAGCCGGTACAAACTGCCATCAGTGCTCCAACGACGTTGACGCGCATGACGCGCCGAAACCAGCGTGCAGGAAATTCAACGGTCGATTGGTGCGTTTTGTGGCTCATGGCGGGGAATTTTTTTGCAGCGCAATTGAAAAAAGCGGCCTATTTATGGCGACGCAGGAAAAATAGCACAAATTTTAAGCAAAATAGACCGTTAGGGCAATTATTACGGGCGCAAGCAGCTACTAAAAATATAGCATTTAATCAATCTACCCCCGCGCCTGACCATCAGGCGCTGTTCAAGATGCAACGCTTTTTCTCCCGTTCCGCACAAAAACTCAATGACTGACAAGAACAAAAATATTTCCACTCATCAAAGCCTGCGTTACGCAAACCCTGGCCCGCTCTGCCAAGCTGTGGAACACTGGTGCGCATGGAAAGCGTGAAAACATGAAGCTGATGTCAGTTATTTTGATGTGCGTTGGTGCTTTGCTGGCGGCTGCATTGTGGTGGTTGTGGACACCCGACAAAGGCCGCGCTGCCCTTGAGCGCCAATACCTGAACGCCCCCACCGACATGATCGACGTTGCGGGCACACGCCTGCATGTGCGAGACAGCGGGCCCAAGAATGCACCGGCGGTGATTTTTCTGCATGGCTTTGGTGCCAGCCTGCACACTTGGGAGCCGTGGGCCAGTGCCCTGGCCAAAGACCTGCGCGTGGTCCGCATCGACCTGCCCGGCTCAGGCCTCAGCCTGCCTGATGCGACTGGCGACTACTCGGACAAACGCAGCTTGCAAATTTTGATTGCCTTGATGGACCAGCTGGGCCTGGCACGCGCCAGCCTGGTGGGGAGTTCCATCGGCGGGCGCATCGCCTGGACGTTTGCAGGGACCTACCCCACGCGGATTGACAAGTTGGTGCTGGTATCGCCCGACGGTTTTGCCAGCCCGGGCTTTGAGTACGGCAAAACGCCCGACGTGCCCGCCATGGTCAAGCTCATGCGCTATGCCTTGCCCAAAGCCCTGTTGACCATGAGCCTGAAACCCGCCTACGCTAAACCAGAAGTTATGACAGACGATTTGGCCACGCGCTATCACGACATGATGCTGGCCCCTGGCAGCCGCGATGCGCTGCTGGCGCGCATGGCGCAAACCGTGCTGGTTGATCCGCTGCCCACCCTTCAACGAATTACCGCGCCCACGCTGCTGGTGTGGGGCGAGCAAGACGCGATGATTCCTTTTGCGAATTCAAATGACTACCTCAAAGCGATTGCTGGCTCAAAACGTGTGTCGTTCAAAGGTGTGGGCCACTTACCGCATGAAGAAGCGCCCGACGAGTCGATTGGCGCTGTTCGGGAGTTTTTGATGGTGCCAACGTCAGCCAAGCGCCAGGAGCCTGGGCAGTAAACACAAGATCTTGCCGCAAATGCTATTTAATTCATAGCTTTTTACGCCCGTATTTATTGGCCCAAACACCAAAAATACATAAGGTGTGGATGCTGGAAAAATCGCTATGCGGCAGACCGCGTCACCGCGCCAACCAGCCCAGCGGCGATCAGCAAAAGCGTAGGCGCAACCGTCATCAAAAAGCCTAAAGCGCGCTTTGAAGGATCAGTCACATAAGCGCGCCAGTAAATAAATCGGCCCACCAGGTAAACCGCACCAGCGGCGGCCACATATCCCTGCGGCCAATACAAAGAAGCAATCAGCACCGCAGGCACGAAGCACACCAGTTGCTCCAGTGTGTTCATCTGCACGCGCACTGCACGCTCAAAGTGCTCATTACCACTCATGGCCGGTGCTTTCACACCGTATTTGCCCCTTGCCTTACCGACGAGAACGCCGAAAAATACAAACTGGATGATGGCGAGCAAGACAACGATGTGCACGTAATTCATGGGTTCTTTCTTGCAGCGATTTGCGCTGACTGTTTTTGATTTTAGGGCTGGGACGCCACAAGATAAAAGCTGCGTGTAACACTACAGCCAACAGGTGTGCAAAGGCTTTGATGAGCAACCAGTTTTGGCGGCTTCAATAAAGCTCTGGGCTGCCGCTGCCTGACCAGCACAAGTTGAAGGCCGTACGCTGCCAGGCACCCACCCAAAACAGAGGCAAATACGGCTTACAAAGGTAAATACGGCTATTAATCTGAAAAGGATAAAAAGTGGCGCTGTGTCTAGAACAACCTGTAAACGACAAGAAACAAATGACTTAGTGCGAACAGCAATGCCGGTTGGGGTCGTTTGAACGATCATGCCGGTGTAGCCAGTTTCAAGCCAACAATGCCCGCCACAATAAGCGCCAGGCTGGCCAGCCGCCCAGCATTCGCTGGTTCATTAAACAGGAAGATCCCCAGAATCGCCGTGCCGACCGCGCCAACGCCGACCCACACCGCATAGGCGGTACCTACAGGCAGCGACTTCATTGCGATGCCCAGCAGCCCCACGCTGATCCCCATCGCCAGCAAAGTGCCGACGGTTGGCCACAGGCGAGTAAAGCCCTCGGTGTATTTAAGGCCGATAGCCCAGGCGATTTCAAACAGCCCAGCAATGACAAGAATGATCCAGTTCATAGGGACCCCTTTTAATATGTAGATTTCAGGAGACATTTCTGTCTGCAGCCCAATGAATACGGGCGTAAGCAGCTATTATAGTAATAGCTGCTTGCGCCCGTATTCATTGGGCTTTGGCCGGCTACACCACCGCCAGCGCCTGATCCAGATCAGCCATCAAGTCATCAATATGCTCAATGCCAATCGACAGGCGCACCATGTCTGGCTTGACGCCTGCTTTAACCAGCTCATCAGGGTTTAACTGGCGGTGCGTGGTGCTGGCTGGGTGGCAGGCGAGCGACTTTGCATCACCAATGTTTACGAGACGGGTGAACAAATTCAAAGCGTCTTGAAACTTGGCGCCTGCAGCCATGGCATCTAGAGACTTCAAACCAAAGCTCACCAAGCCCGAAGCACGCCCGCCCATTTGCCTTTGTACCAGCGCGTGGTCGGGGTGGTCTGCCAGCCCAGCGTAGTTCAGCCAGCTGACTTTGGGGTGCGACTTCAGGTGCTGGGCAATGGCCAATGTGTTCTCGCAAATACGGTCCATGCGCAACGCCAGCGTTTCAATGCCCTGCAAGATTTGAAAAGCGTTCATGGGGCTGAGTGCTGCGCCCAGGTTGCGCAACGGCACGACTCTGGCGCGGCCAATATATGCAGCCTCGCCCAGCGCCTCGGTGTACACCACGCCGTGGTAGCTGACGTCAGGCTCATTCAGGCGCTTGAAGCGCTCTTTGTGCTCGGCCCACGGGAATTTGCCTGAGTCCACAATCGCACCGCCAATGCTGGTGCCATGGCCGCCCAGGTACTTGGTCAGTGAATGCACGATGATGTCTGCGCCATGCTCAAACGGGCGGCACAGGTAGGGGCTGGGCACGGTGTTGTCCACAATCAACGGCACGCCGTGCGCATGCGCCACTTTGGCCAGCGCGGCAATGTCGGTCACGTTGCCCAGCGGGTTACCGACCGATTCGCAATAGATGGCTTTGGTGCGCGCGTCAATATGCTGCGCAAAAGACTCTGGCTTGCTGGCATCCGCGAAGCGCGCCGTCAGGCCCATTTGCGGAAAGGTGTGCGCAAACAGGTTGTAGGTGCCGCCGTAAAGTTGCGATGCAGAGACGATGTTGTCGCCCGCCTCTGCTATAGTTTGTATAGCGTAGGCAATTGCCGACATGCCAGACGCCACTGCAAGCGCGCCAATGCCGCCTTCAAGCGCCGCAACCCGGCCTTCCAGCACCGCGTTGGTCGGGTTCATGATGCGGCTGTAAATATTGCCGGCTACTTTCAGGTCAAACAAATCAGCGCCGTGCTGCGTGTTGTCAAACGCAAACGCCACCGTTTGGTAAATGGGTACCGCAACTGCTTTGGTTGTTGGGTCAGGGCTGTAGCCGCCATGAACGGCAATAGTTTCGATTTTCATAAATGCTTTCTGGTTAAATTGCGGGCTATCCCGCTTTTCTTAATTTGCGATGCTTCATTTGATTTGCTTATTTGGCTTTGCTTTTCACCAGCGCGTAAACAAACAGCAATACCACCGCACCAACGATAGATGCGATAAAACCAGCAACTTGGCCTTCCTGGTACAGCCCGAAGGCCTTGCCTGCATAGCTTGCCAAAAATGATCCTGCCACGCCAAGAATCGCGGTCATGATCCAGCCAAGCTTGTCGTCCCCGGGCTTCACAGCGCGGGCAATAAAACCAACAATCAGGCCGATAAAAATGGTTCCTAGAACAGTCATCATGGAAAAGCTCCTTAAAAATTAACGAATAACCTGACGCGACTGGCAATATAACCCACAGCCTTTGCCTGGGCTGATGCGGCCGCGCCATCGCTTGATTAAAGCCCGCTGGCAATTGCTGACTGGCCGTAAAGCTGTGTAAAGCTGCCAACCGCCACGTACGCTCGGGCGTTTAGACGAGAGCACAATCGTGCCGCCGAGGAGATTTCCATGCCGCAACGTGAACCCCAAAAAAAACGCTTTTCAAATGCAGCGTTCAATACAGCGCTAAGTGCGCTAAGTGCGCTAAGTATGCTGAATGCCGCTTTGTGCTTTACCGCAATAGTCTTTCTTGCAAAGCCGGCGCTAGCGCAATCGGATGCCAGTACACCAGCGACCTGGCGAGCAACCTCGCGTCTGGGGTACGGCCCAACAGCGGCAACTGCAGCGGCGGCGCAGCCCAATCCAAGAGCCTGGGCCATCGGCCAGATTGATGCGGCTTATGCGGCAAGCCAAACCGCGCCAACCATTCCTGCAGATTTGGCGCGTTTCAACCAGCCCTTGAAAGACACCGTGCGTGACTACCGCGAAGAGCGGGACGCCCGCCAAGCCGCCCGAGCACAGGCCAGCACGGCAGTCCCCAGCCCACCCTTAATGGGCATGAACGAAGGGGAGCGCTTTAGCCGCGAGATGCAGCAAACCGCGCTTGCCTGGCGCCTGATGGCCTGCAGTGACCCTGCGATCGAAACTCCCCTACTGGCGAAAATGACCGAGTTCTGGTTCAACCACCTGAATGTTTTTACTGGCAAGGGCAACGTTAGACCGTTTGCAGGGCACTACGCAGCAACCGCCATACGCACCAACGCTTTTGGCAAATTTGAAGACCTGCTGCTAGCCAGCGCACGCCACCCGGCCATGCTTTTCTATTTAGACCAGGCACAAAGCAACACGCGTGGATTGAACGAAAACTACGCCCGTGAACTGATGGAGCTGCATACACTGGGCGTTGATGCAGGCTACACGCAAAACGACGTGCGTGAGTTGGCCCGTATCCTCACGGGCTGGACCGTCGGCGTGCCGCAGGACGAAGGCTTTCGCTTTGCTGAGCGCTTGCACGACACCGGCAGCAAGACATTACTTGGCCGCGCCTTTAATTCTGGCGGTGTACAAGAAGGCGAAGACGCCATTCGCATGCTGGCACGCCACCCCGCTACTGCCAAAAGAATTGCCACGCGGCTGGCCACCACTTTCGTTTCTGACAAGCCGGCGCCAGCGCTAGTCGATGCACTGGCCGCAACGTTCACGCGCACGCAGGGCGACATCCGGGCCGTGATGCGAACGTTGGTGGAGTCGCCTGATTTCTGGCGCGCAGAGAACACCTTGTTCAAAACGCCGCTTGACTTTGCCTGCTCGGCGCTGGCTGCAGGCGGCGGCGCTAAAGAGCGCCGCGACATTCAACTCACACTGGGCTTTTTAAGCCAGGCAGGCCAGCCCATGCACGGCTGGCTTACCCCTGACGGCTACAAGACCGATGCCGCCACCTGGCTCGCCCCTGAGGCCCTGACGAGGCGAGCAGATTTCGCCCTGGCACTGGGCGGCCGCATGGCTGCGCCGACCTATCTCGAGTCCTTTTTGTCTAATGCAACCCGCGAGCGCATTGCACTTGAAGCGCCCGCAACCCGCACTGGCCTCATGCTGGCCAGCCCGGACTTCATGCGCAAATGAATCAGGAAAAAAGAACATGCACAACCAACACCTTTCTCGCCGCAAACTGTTACTCGCATCTGGTATCTCGCTGGCTTGCGGCAGCGCGTCAAACGTGTGGGCACAGGCTACACCGCCGGGAGGCAAAAGTACAGGCCGCATGGTGGTGGTGATGCTGCGCGGCGCATATGACGGCCTGTCAGCGTTTGTTCCGCACACCGATGCGGACTACTACGCGTATCGGCCAAACATTGCTATAGCTGCGCCTGACGGCACTGGCAAAACGGCGTTAAAACTCGACGGCACCTTTGCCCTGCACCCCGCCCTTGCGCCGCTGCTGCCCCTGTGGCAACAGGGCGTCTTGAGCTTTGTGCCCAGCGCAGGATTGCCAGCTCCCAACCGCTCGCACTTTGCTGCGCAATACGAAATGGAAATTGCGCAGGGCGGTAAAACCAGCGCAGCGCCAGGTTGGCTCAACAAAGCTGCTGGCAACAACAAATCGCCCGCCTCCCCTATCGGCGTCGGTCAAACCATCACCGCTGCTATTGGCGTCGGTCAAACCATCACCGCCGCTATTGGCGTCGGTGAGGCAAACCCGGCCATTCTTGCGGGAGATGCGCCGGTCAAGCTCATCCCGCGCGGCCAATCGGCGGAGCGCACCGGCGTGCTGGCCAACGACAAAACTCGACAGGCTTTGATGGACTTGTACGCGGGCAACGACAAACTCGGCGAGGCGTTCAGGCAAGGAGCTGGCAGCCGCATGCAAAGCGCGCAAGAACTGAGCTCTGAAAAAATGGAGATGGCAGGCCGCCGCGCCGGGCCACAGCCAGCTGGCGCCCTGGACAAAGACGGTACCCCCGCAACCACCCAGGCACAAAACGCGCAAATGTTGGCCGCCAGCAATGGCGCGTCCGACCCAGTCGGCCTGCAACTTGACGCCCAACACCTTGGCACGCTGATGCGCAACGACCGCAACTTGGCGCTTGGCTTTTTATCGGCGGGCGGTTGGGACACCCATGCCAATCAAGGCAATGCCACAGGCCAGTTGGCCAACAACCTCGGCAACCTGGGCCGCGCCATAGCGCAATTGCGGCAAGATTTTTCAGACCCCAATGACGTGGTGGTGGTCATGAGCGAGTTTGGCCGCACAGCCGTAGAAAACGGCACGCGCGGCACCGACCACGGTTTTGGCAATGCAATGTGGCTGGTCGGCAATCGAATCAACGGTGGCAAGTGGCACGGACAGTGGACCGGCCTTGCGCGCGGCAACCTCAACGAGGCCCGCGACTTGCCTGCGCACCACGACTATCGGGCTGTGCTTGCGCAGGTGCTGCGAAGCACATTCGCCATGCCCGATTCAGCTTTGGCCAGCGTGTTGCCAAACGCCAGGTGGGATCCACGGCTAGACGGCCTGATGCGCAGGTTGTGACGGTTAATCGCGAGTAGGGCGCTTCAAACCAGCCAACGCTGCGCGGCATACACATACAGCGGTATGCCCAGCAGAATATTGAACGGAAACGTCAACCCCAGCGACATTCCGAAATACAGCGACGGGCTGGCCTCTGGTATGGCGTGGCGGATGACAGCAGGCACAGCTATGTAAGACGCACTCGCGGCCAGCACCATCAGCAGCGCCGTGTTGCCGGCCGACATGCCAAAAATAATTCCGATTGCCAGCGCAACCGCCGCATGCACCAGCGGCCCGGCGATGGCGTACGCCAAAAGCCAAGGTGACTTGCCCTTCAACTCGCCCATATTGCGTGCTGCCTGCAGGCCCATGTCGAGTAGAAAGAAAGCCAGCATGCCTTTGAACAAATCACCGGTAAATGGCTTCATGCTGGCCTGCCCGGCTGCGCCGGTCAGGATGCCAATAAGCATTGCGCCCAGCAGCAGCAACTGCGTGCCATCGGTCAGGGATTCACGAAGAATGTGACCCATGGGCGCAGATTTGACTAGGCTCGATGGCGGTACGCTGGCTGGAAGTGCTTCTGCGCTCTGCTGGCGCACACGGTTGGCCAGGAAAACCGCCATCACAATCGCGGGCGACTCCATCAACGCCATGGCCGCTGCCATGTGGCCGCCATAAGCAATGGCCTGCCCGTCAAGATACTGCGTTGCAGTAATGAACGTAACGGCACTGACAGAGCCGTACGTCGCAGCGATGGCTGCCGCGTCATAGCCATTTAAAAAACGTCGGAGCAGCAAGTATCCTACAGCGGGCACAGCGAAAGCCAATGCAATTGCGCAGGCTAGGCTAACGGCAACTTCGCCCGTTAACCCGGATTCAGCCAATGCAAAGCCACCTTTCAAGCCTAACGCCATCAACAAATAAAGCGATAAAAAGCGGGCGATCTGCGGCGGGATTTCGAGATTCGACTTGATCAGTCCGGCAAGAATTCCAAATACAAAAAACAGAATCGCGGGGTCAAGCAGGCTTTTCACCGCCCCATCATGCCTTGTTTGACTTATGGCTTGTCCGAAATGCCCTAGGCGTCGTTACGGGTTTTCCAAAGTGACACCAGTACACCGCCTGCAATCAGCCCAAAAGTAACGCTGAGCGAGAACACCGGCGGTATCTTTCCAATAATTCCCACCAGGAAAATTTTCGTGCCAACAAACACCAGCACCAAAGCCAACGCGTACTTCAGGTACTTGAAGCGATGCACCATGGCGGCCAGCGCAAAGTACAGTGCACGCAAACCCAAAATGGCGAAAATGTTGCTGGTATACACGATAAACGGGTCATTTGTGATGGCAAAAATAGCTGGTACCGAGTCCACCGCAAACACCAGGTCAATGATTTCCACCATCACCAGCGCCAAAAACAAGGGGGTAGCCCAGCGCACGGTTTTGCCGGTGACCGGATCAGGCTTGTGGACGAAAAAAGCATTGCCTTCAATTTCAGGCGTCACGCGCATCCGTTTGCGCAAAAACTTCAGTACTGCGTTGTTACCAATATCAGGGGTGTGGTCTGCCATGACCCACATCTTCACGCCCGTCACAACCAAGAACACGCCAAATACATACAAAATCCAGCTGAACTGAGACACCAGAGTCGCACCAAGTCCAATCATGATGGCGCGCAGCACAATCACACCCAAAATTCCCCAAAACAGCACCCGGTGCTGGTACATACGTGGAATCGCCAAGTACGTAAAAATCATGGCAATGACAAAAACGTTGTCCATCGACAGCGACTTTTCAATCATGAAACCGGTGAAGTACTCCATGCCGCTGGTCGCGCCCAAGTACCACCAGACCCACGTGCCAAACAAAAGCGCCACACTGATGTAGCCTGCAGACAAAAACAGACTCTCCTTGACTTCAATTTCATGATCGTCTTTGTGCAGTACACCCAGGTCAAAAGCCAGCAGCGTGACAACGATGCCAATGAACAGCAGCCATATCCAGGTAGCTTTGCCCAGAAAGTCCGAGTACAAAAATTGAAGCAGGATATCCACAAGAAAACTCCTCCGACTAGCGGTTTTTAAAATTTAAACAAGCAAGAAAAATCCGGACAGAAATACCTGCCTGGGTGCTAATGGGACTACTGCGGGCACTGACTCAAGTCAAGCGCACGCCACGACACGACTAAGCTTTAGTCAAAAATATCGTTCAGCCAAGACTTGCGGCGCTTCGGCGCGTAGCCCTGCCCAGCGTATGCGCCGCGGTTGTCTGAATCGACGAAGTCCGGCCTGTCCCGCTGCATTTGCTGACGCGGTGCACTTTGGTCGACTGAAAGCGCTATGAGCTTGTCAAGCTCACCGCGGTCAAGCCAGACGCCTCTGCAAGTTGAACAGAAATCAATTTCGACCCCCTTCTTGTCGGTGATGACCAAAACAGAATCGGGGCAGGTTGGACATTTCATTTATTTTCCTGAGTTAATAGTCAAGTGTCATGAGGGTTGGCTGGTGCCAGAAAGCTTTGGCTCGGACGGCTGGCGCTGCCGGCTGCGCTTGTAGTTGTGCAGCAGCGATCGGGTTGCGCGAGTCAATGCGCTTTGAAGGGCAGACAACCAATCCCGCGCCATGGACGTCACGATAATGGGTGGGCCACTTTTGGTGGCGATCTCAATCTGGCAGCGCTTGTCAACCCCGCCGCGCGGACCATTCACGTCAGAAAGTTGCACACTGGCGCGCGGGGCAAGCCAGCTCAGGCGGCGCAGCGCGACACGCACGCGGCGAACTGCGATAGTGCGAAATTGTTCGGCATCGGCATCACGGGACTTGAAAATGACCTGCATACAAACTCCTGTTGAAGTGAACGAAGCCTGTACGATAAAAGAGTTTTCAATTCTGAAAAAGCAGATAATTCAGGATAATCGATTCGCAAATACCATGTGTAATGAAAAATGACCACAAACTTTAACTACCGGCATTTGTATTACTTCTGGGTAGTCGCCAAGGAAGGCGGTATGGCCAAGGCTGCAGACAAGCTGGGCATGGCGGTACAGACCGTCAGCACCCAGGTGCGGGAGCTTGAAAAATCACTGGGCCATATGCTTTTGAAACCGTCCGGGCGCGGTGTAGCGCTGACCGATGCGGGTACAGCCGCCATGCAGCAGGCAGAAATGATTTTTCAGTTGGGTGAAAAACTGCCCGACGCAGTGCGCAAGGCATCTGGCAAGACCTCGGTGCGGCTGGCCGTTGGCATTTCAGAAGGTCTGGCCAAGCTGGCGGTGCGCCAACTGATGCAGCCCGTCATGCACACGCCCAATCTTCGCCTGATTTGCCAAGAAGATGAATTTGAAGATTTGCTCGGCGACCTGGCGTTGCACCGCCTGGACGTGGTGCTGGCCGATCGCCCGGCACCCAACAACCCGAACCTGAAGGTCTACAGCCACTCGCTCGGCTCATCACCCATTTCCTGGTACGCACCGCCCACACTGGCAGCGGCAGCGCGCAAAAACTTCCCGCAGTCGCTGGCCACCGTACCCGTGCTGTTGCCTACCAGCCATGCCGCGGTTCGACTGCGGCTGGACCAGTGGTTTGACCGCTATGCCATCAAAGCCAATGTGGTGGGGGAATTTGAGGACAGCGCGCTGCTAAAAACCTTCGGCGCAGCGGGCATGGGCCTGTTCCCCGCTGCTGAGCTGGTGCACGAGCAGCTCATTGCACGGTACGGCGTTGAACGCGTAGGCGCTTGCGAAGGCGTTGAAGAACATTTTTTTGCAATTGGCGCGCACAAAAAGGTTCTGCATCCATTGGTGCAAAAGTTATTGCCGCAGCGGCTTTGACCTTATGCACCTCGCAGCTTTTCAGGCCTGGCGATTTTTTTGAACTTGATCAGGCGAGCAATTTCGATCGCATCTTTCTTGACTTGTCGCTCAGCATCAAGCAACTGCCCTGCGGCCAGCCAGCCAGCAAACTGCTCCGGCGTTTCCAGCGTGATGCGGCCAAGTGTGGCCGCACGAAATTCATAAATCACAATCTCTGCGGCCTTTTGCAGGTTCACCCGGCCTTTGGTCAGTACCGCGCCGCGCTTGCGGCCAATGTCTTCTAACACCTGCTCGTCGGTTGACTCTGGCGTGATCTCAATTTTGTATCGCGCTTGCAGCGCGGCCGGGTATTGTTTAATGAGCGTATTCAGCAGTTCAAGCGCCACTTCTTCTTCACTGAAGGCGTTACGGCCAATCGCGCCACTGGCCGCCAGGTTGTAGCCGCTTTGCGCCACGATGATGCGCGGCCACAGCATGCCGGGTGTGTCCCACAAATAGAACCCATCGGCCAGCACAATGCGTTGTTCAATTTTTGTGATGCCTGCTTCATCGCCGGTTTTGGTGGCGCGCTTGCCTGTCAGCGTGTTGATCAGGGTGGACTTGCCGACGTTGGGTATCCCGCATATCAGCACGCGCATTGGCTTGACCATGCTGCCGCGCAGTGGCGCGAGCTTATGGCACGCGTCGATCAGCTTGCGAGCGGGCGCAGTCTCGCTCGCATCCAGCGCAATTGCGCTGGTGTTTGGCATCTCGTTGTAATGCGTCAGCCACAGATCGGTCATAGCCGGGTCAGCCAAGTCTTGTTTGTTCAGCACCTTGACGGTGGGCCGAGACGCCGTCAGCTCGGCCAGCTTTGGATTGGCACTCGAACCCGGCAGCCGCGCGTCAAGCAGCTCAATGACCACATCAATTTCTTTAATGCGTTCACTTATTGCCTTTTGCGTCAGGTACATGTGCCCTGGAAACCACTGAATCGCCATTGTGAAAAGTCTTTCGTTGCTAGAACGTATTATCAGTTGCGCAACTTTTACCTTACCAGCCCGGCATGCCCCTTCCAGACCTACCTCAACAAACGCCTGTTAAAAAGGCCAGCACCACCGCGGCTAACGAGCTTGCCATCAAAGGCGTCTTGTGTATTTTGATTGGCCTGGGCGTTGTGATCTCGCCGTACGTCATCACGTCACCCGGCATGCAGAGCATCGTGGCCAAGTCGGCAGCGGTGGGCTGGTTTGCGTTGGTTTTGGGAGTTGCGTTTGTTGGCCTCTACGCCCGCAGGCGATGGGTGCGTGACGGCAAGCACTGACACGCGGGAGCTGGTAGCCGTGGGGGAAAGACAACGATCCTTCTGACCCGTCCGAATCGTGTGGTTATGGGCGCTTGCGAAAAATTTATCGTCAAAAGTCGTCGGTTAGTAAAACTTGCTGAGTACACAGATATAGTCACCCCACGCTAAAAAACCAATTGGTTCAGTTTGAACATGCTGTCGCAGAAGGTGGTGTTCGCACCGGGTCGCTGTACTTAAATCGCCGGGTGGCACATCGTTGTACGGCTGTTTTCAAACTCGACGGGGACAACCTTGCGATCGTCGAACTGGTGACAAGTTGGGCGACCCGGTGACAGCAGTGCCCGCGCCGGTGGCACTTTCACAGAGTTTTTTGCCAGGTAACCTTGCGTGACGGCCAGCTCGTCACGTCTGATTCTGGTGCCGACACGCGACTAGTTGGCAAGACCTACCAGGGCGTTATCAAGAGCTATGTGGGCTTACCGTTGAGCCACTCGAGCGGCACTCTGTTCGGAACGCTTTGCCACTATGACTTTAGCAAACAACCTATCGACGACGACGAGTTTGAATTTTTGCAGCAGGCTGCTGTGATTCTGGCCAAAGCGCTTTAAATTGCTAGTAATTAAATAGCTGCTCGCGCCCGTACTTATTGGGTTTAAGTCCTAAAAAACTACTTTCTTCCAATCGCAGTGTAGAGCTCGGCCAGCGGCACAATGCGCCCGTGCAGGGGCAAGATTTGCGCTACATCCAGCTTCAACCTGTCCAGGTTTTGCACCAGGTTCACATGCAGGGCGTTGGGTACGGCTGGCGCTGGCGTATTGGGCGCGCCCGGGGTGTAGGCGTCGGCTTCCACCAGGATTTTTTCTTTTGGCAAGTGCACCATCAAAAAGCCCTGCGCATGTACGCTGCCATCGATGTAATAAACGTCCACAACGCGACTGCCATCGGTAAAGCTGCGCTTGCTGTTTACGCCAGTCACCACCGCTTTTTTGCCCGACAGTTGCATGGCGTCGGGCTTGATGGTGTTGGGGTTTGCCATCGTGCTTTCAAAAAACGGGCGTGACAATTCGCTGGTAACGAGCGTTGCACCTTCTGCAACCGCACTGCGCAATCCGCCCGAATGGTCAAAGTGGTGGTGCGAATTGACCACGTAACGAATCGGCTTGCCAGGGCTGAGCTTTTTAACTTCTGCCAGCATCGGTACAGCGCGACCGTCGTACAGCGGGCTTTCGACCACGATCATGTGGTCCTTCATTTCAATGGCCACACTATTGTGCGAGCCACCCGCCATGTGCCACACACCGTCAGCGGCCTTGGTGACGACCACGTTCTCAGCAAAAGCCGTGACCAGCGCTGGCACTTCAATGCCAGACGGCGCATTGGGCTTGACCTCGCTGACCGTTAAATCGAGCACTGGAAAGCCGCCCAGGGTTTGCTGGATACGCATCGGAAACTTGACGCCGCCAAAGTCTTTGTAGTCTGTAAAGCGAATGGTTGATGCAGTGTCGCCGCTGACCGGATGCGGCATTTTTGAGTCGATTTTTTCAACCAACCCTGCTGCATTTACGAAAGCCGTTGCGCGCATCTTTCCCGGCATGGTGAAAGACACTGCCGTCATTTGTCGGCCGTCTTCCATTTGCTGGGTAGCGGTGGCCTTGTTTGCCAAAGCAGCCTTGATGACGCCGTGCGGTGTGGTCCATAAATCATGAACCCGTAAATCTGCAGCAACTGGCGCTGCCACTGGAGCAGGGCCGACCAAGTTCCACGCTGTGGCGCCTCGCAAGAACCCGCTGGTGCGCTGCTCGCCGTTACCCATTAGCGGCACTGCTCCGCCGCCGTTGGGCTCGGCTCTGGCGCGGGCGGCGTCCTCACGAAACGCGCTGTTCTCATAGTCCGCCACGCGCGAGAAACTGCTGTAAGTAATTTTGGGCCACGCCTGGCCTGCCAGATATGCCTGGCCAAAGGTAGCGCCAGTGCCACTGCCTGAAAAAGATATGCTTTTAAGCGCAAACCCTCCCATCGCCGTGTCGGCACGCTGCAAAACGGCGTCAGCGTTGTCAGCTGGCAGGTTGGCGCAAGATGTCAGGCTCGATACAGAAAACACCGCGACCGCTAAGACACCAAACCGGTGAAGGGCACTTTGGACCCTGGACGCACTTTGCTGGCTTTGCATGGATGGCTCCTGATGGTAAAAACTGCGCTGAGTTGCGCGTCTCCATCATAAAAGCAAGCCGCGCAACGCAAATTAGGGAGAACACACGAGGCTCGTGAGGGCCAAAGAGGAACTTTTTGAACTCTGGATGGCCATCACAGCCTGCAGGGGTCGGCCTGCCAACTCAAGCTGCAACAGCAATGTGTTGCACGCCTAAACACTACTCTGGTTCAGGGGCTGACGCTGAACGTTGCTGGGCTTGCCTTGGGTCGTGCTTTTCCAACACTGTGGCCACGGCACGCTTGAGCTTGGTTGCTGCACCAGCAATTGCCTGGTGTGCGCTGTCGGCGTGGCTTTTGACCACCACCGCCTCACGCCCCACCACACTTGCCTTCAGCGTGCATTGGACTTCGTTAGGCGCTGTCTTGCCGTGACCGTTTTCGTCCGCCAGATGCGCTTCAACCAGGGTGACGTGCTCGCCGAACCTGGAAAGAGCATCTTTAACGACCGAAGTCAAGTGGTCTGCCATTTCCTTGCCGCCTTCAATATGGTGGTCAGTGTTTAATAAAACTTGCATCAAAAGCTTCCTTGTTAAAGCCCAATGCTGCCAGCAACTGCAGCGAGTCGCAGAAAGCTGGCACGACGCCAGTCTGTAAGGCAATGCCTACAGAAGACAGACACCGGGCGAGCGCTGCGGCAGCACACACGTTAGCCAAACTTGCTATTAATACAGTAGCTACTCGCGCCCGTATATATTGAATAACATGTCAAAAGTGTATTTTTTTGATTGACAAGCTACTTCGGCTGGACGTCTTTGATTTCGGCAGCCCGGTATGCGTCGTGCAAGACGACTGGCTTGGCCGACCTCTTGCGCATCCAGATGTTGAGCATTTCAACGCCCAGCGAAAACGCCATCGCAAAGTAGACATAGCCTTTAGGCACTTTGGTGCCAAAGCCCTCGGCTACAAGCACCACGCCAACCACCACAAGAAATGCCAATGCCAGTATTTTGATGGTGGGGTGCGCCGACACAAAGCGGCCAATGGCGGATGCAAACAGCATCATCAGGCCAACCGACACCACAACAGCCGCAACCATCACTGCCAACTCATCGACCATGCCGACGGCGGTGATGATGGAGTCCAGCGAAAACACCATGTCTACTATCATGATCTGGATGATGACTGCGGCAAAAGTTGCTTTGACAGCGCTGGACGCATGGGCCTCTTGCCCTTCGAGCGACTGGTGGATTTCACCGGTACTTTTCCAGATCAAAAACAAGCCACCCAAAATCAAAATCAAGTCTCGGCCTGAAATGTCCTGACCGAAAACGCTAAAAAACGGCGCAGTCAAACCGACGATCCAGGACAAGATGAAAAGCAGGCCAATCCGCATGAACATCGCCATAAACAGACCGATTTTGCGCGCCGTTTCTTGCTGCGCCTTGGGCAGCTTGTCGACCAAAATGGAAATGAAAATAATGTTGTCGATGCCCAGTACAAGCTCAAGTGCTGTCAGCGTGGCAAAGGCAATCCAGATTTGGGGGTCAGATAACAACTCGAGCATATTCATTTCTCTCTGCGATTTCAAAACAACCCGCTATAGTAACCAAACGCCATGACCACCGACTGAGAGGCATTCATGAAGCCAGCGAATCGATAACGGCTTCAGCGCCACCACGCGCGATCAGGCACCCAAAAACTCGCCCACCGGCTTGAGGTCATCGACCCGGTCACATACCGCCTTGACAATCATCAAAATAGGCAGGCCGAGCAGCAAGCCCCAAACGCCCCACAGCCAGCCCCAGGCCAGCAAGCCAACAAACACTGCCACCGGATTCATGCGGCTGGCACGGCTGGTCAGCCACGGCGTGATGATGTTGCCGACGATCGTATGAATTACTACCGATGCGCCAGCCACCAGCAGCGCCATGTTTCTGGAGCCAAACTGCAAAAACGCTACCGCGCCAGAGGCAACCGCAGTGACCAGCGAGCCGACATACGGCACCATGTTCAACACACCGGCAACTATTCCCCACACAGCCGCGTTCTCAAGCCCGAGCCCCCACAAAGCCAGCCCTGTAAGAACGCCGACCAGCGCACTGGTTGCCAGCTGCACGTGGAAGTACCGCTGAATTTGCCCTGTAATTTCATCGAGCGCCTGCAGGGTTACTTTTTTACTGCTCAATGATGGTCCCGCGAGCTTGATGAGCTTGCGCCTGAAAGTGTTGCCCGACACCATCAGGAAATAGGTCAAAAACACCACCGCAGTCGCCTGCCCCACCACGGTGGCCAGCCCAATCGTTCCAGTCCATAAATAGTCCTTGATGTTGAAGCGGGCCGGCTCAACGATTACGCGCATCGCGCCCCCGCTGGACACAATTGAACCCTGGGCAACCTGCTCAATTTGGGTAGCGGCTCTTTGCATGGTGTCCAGCGTGCTTTGCGTTGTTCCCTGCCGGTTTTTAATGGTTTGCCTGAATTTTTGCGCTGCGGCTGGCAGCGACTCTACAAGTTGCGCTGCTCCGTCAGACAGTGCATAAGCGGTAGTGCCAAGTGCGCCCATCAGTGCCAAAAGCAGCATGCCGGCCCCCAGGGCGCGCGGGACGCGGCGGGCCTCCATCCAGTTCACGATTGGGGACAAGGCGTAGCTAAATACCAGCCCGAGCATGAAAGGGATAAATACCGCCCTGGCCCACTGGAGAAAAAACAGCGCGGCGAGCAGGGCAATGATCGCCAGTGACACGCTGCGGACGCTGACGGGCATGTGCGCTTCAAACATGGACACCGGTGGTGGCTCTGAGGTGGGAGAACTCACGGGCGGCTTGTCCATTTCAAGCGCAGCTGCACTATGGCTCAAGGCGGGCTCAGCATTCATGCGGCGTCCTCGAAAATAGAAATAGGGCGATTCGATTTTAAGTAACAGAAGGCTGGAAATGAAGCCAAAAAGTCCAAAAAAATCTGACTGAAATCCGCGCACTCAAAAAGAATTTGAGCAGCAGTACACCGCGAAACTTGTAGGACAAAATCAATGGAGCTTGCGCCAACTCCAGGCAGTCACTTTGTGATGGCTTCCCGCACGTTAGCAAGTTGGCGCCTCGAAACCGCGAGCAACTCCGCCAGCCCATTTAGCCGCACTGCCCAGCCTTCGCCCTCCTCCGCGTCGTAGTGTTTGACAAGAGCCCGCATCGCGCGGCGCGCCACCAGCGCATTGCGGTGCACCCGCATGAAAGACGCAGCGTATTTTTCTTCAAGCTCATTGAGTGAACCGTCGAGTACATAACTTCTTGATGCTGTTCTTACCGTGATGTATTTGAGTTCCGCCTTGAAATACAGCACGCTGGACAACGCCAGGCGCTCGGTTTGCCCACGGTCTTGAATCACCAGTGTTTCCTCGGCCAAAAGATGCTCTGGCGCACGCTCTAGTTGCAGATAACGCTCTACTTTTTGTAGCGCCTGCTGCAAACGCTCTAGTCGAACCGGCTTGGTGAGGTAATCCACAGCCGCCACTTCAAATGCCTGAACCGCATGCTCAGCGTGCGCAGTAACGAACACTACCGCTGGACTGGTCTTTATTTCAGAAATGCTTCGCGCCAGGCTCACGCCATCGGCACCCGGCATGCGCACGTCGAGCAGCACCACATCAAAACTGTCGCGCTGCAGCGCTTGGAGCGCCTGCGCTGCAGTCTCCGCCTCTGCCACAACAATCGCGCCCGGGTTTGCGCAATCACCCAGCAGCGTTCGCAGACGGGCTCTGGCCAACGCTTCATCGTCTACCAGCAGCACATTCAGGTTCATGCGGGCATCTCCAGCCTGACTTGAAATACCCCGTCCTTGTACGCGGTTTGAAACCGTGCCTGCACGTCGTGCAGCAACAGCAAGCGTTCACGCACGTTGGCCAGTGCCAGCCCATGCCCGCGTTCGCCCGTACCAGCCGGTGTGGTGTTGGTGACTTTCACCACCACCGTGTCGCCGCGCAACTGGGTTGAAATTTTGAGCTGTGCCCCATTTGTACTTGGCTCTACCCCATGTTTCACCGCGTTTTCAACCAATGGCTGAAGCAGCAAGGGCGGCAGCTTGGCATTGCCTGCCCTGGGGTCCAAATCCCACACCACTTGCAGCCGCTCACCGAAACGGATTTTCTCAATCGCAAGATAGCTTTTTGCCAACGCGATTTCCTGAGTGAGCGTCACCGACTCGGCCGGATCGGCCAATGCGCTGCGAAACAACTCACTCAGGTCTTCCAGCACGGCCTCAGCTTTGCGCGGCTCAGCGCGTACCAGCGCAATTGCGGTGTTCAGCGTATTGAACAAAAAATGCGGACGAATGCGCGACTGCAGTTCAGCCAGTCGGGCGGTGGTTGCGGCGGGCGCGCGGGCTCTGGCCCGCCAGTAGAGTCCCGCCAGGAGCATGGCAGATAAAAGTGCGCCCGATGCCCCGCTGGCCCACCACGGCGGCGGTACCAACAGCCCCATAAAGTACAGCAGACCGCAGCCGTAAAGCCCAGCCAGCACGCCCAAAGCAACCCCGCACAGCCACTGCACCGCCGGTGCAAACCTGGTCAACGCTGATTTCAGTGCGCAAGTTGCCACCAGCCAGGCGACCGTGGCGGGCAGCACGCCACCCGTCAGAAGCGAAAACCGGAGCACCCAATCCAGCGGATCACTCGCCAAAAACATCGCGGCCACGGCGACCACACTTTGAACAAACAGAACAGCCCGCAACACCACACCTACATGGCAGGCATCAAACATTTTGGGCTGCAGTGGCGCAACATACGCAGACCCGGCGGCATCCAGACCGGGCAGCAGGGTCGCTTGTAGCGTTGACTCAGCGAACGAATTGGGGGGTGCGGCTGGCTTCATTTATTGGGGGCAAGCTTGAACGCGCCATCATGGCAGATAAAATCAAAACGCAAGTATTGCATTGCTGGCCCATCTGCACAACAAGCTGCTTCGCGCCCCGCGCTGCGCGCCAGCCGCCACTGAAAGTTAGACGTGAACCAACTCGATAAAAAATCCCAAGCCTGGTCGGCCCTGTTTTCTGAGCCGATGAGCGACCTTGTCAAGCGCTACACATCCAGCGTTCTTTTTGACAAACGCCTGTGGCAAGCCGACATTCAAGGCTCGTTAGCCCACGCCAATATGCTGGCTGCACAGCGCATCATCAGCGCCGAAGACCACGCGTCGATCAAACACGGCATGGCCGAAATCACCCGAGAAATTGAGTCGGGCGCGTTTGAGTGGAAGCTTGACCTGGAGGACGTTCACCTGAACATCGAGGCGCGGCTGACGGCGCTCGTGGGCGACGCAGGCAAGCGGCTGCACACCGGGCGCTCACGCAACGACCAGGTGGCGACCGACGTGCGCCTGTGGCTGCGCGGTGAGATCGATTTGATTGTTGAGCTGCTGACCGAGCTGCAAATGGCGCTGGTCAAAATTGCGCAAGCAAATATCGAAACCGTGATGCCTGGCTTTACGCACCTGCAAGTGGCCCAACCAGTGAGTTTTGGCCACCACATGCTGGCTTATGTAGAGATGTTTGCGCGCGATGCCGAGCGCATGCAAGACGTACGCAAGCGCGTCAATTTTCTGCCCCTGGGAGCGGCAGCGCTTGCAGGTACTGGCTACCCGCTAGACCGCGAGCGCGTTGCCGTCGCGCTCGGCATGGTCGATCTGGATGGCAAGCCCTGCGTGTGTCAGAACTCGCTCGATGCTGTAAGCGACCGCGATTTTGCAATTGAATTTACCGCCGCCGCGTCGATTGCCATGGTGCACATCAGCCGCATGAGTGAAGAGCTGATTTTGTGGATGAGCCAGAACTTTGGCTTTATCCATATTCCTGACCGTTTCACCACTGGCTCATCGATCATGCCGCAAAAGAAAAACCCGGACGTGCCCGAGCTGGCGCGCGGAAAAACCGGTCGGGTGGTGGGCCATTTGATGGGTTTGATCACACTCATGAAGGGGCAGCCACTGGCTTACAACAAAGACAACCAGGAAGACAAAGAGCCGCTGTTTGACACGGTAGACACGCTCAAGGACACCCTGCGCATTTTTGCGGAAATGGTGGGCGGCATCACCGCCAATGCGACCGCCATGGAACAAGCCGCGTTGCGCGGCTACGCTACAGCAACTGATCTGGCCGATTACATGGTTAACAAAGGCCTGGCATTTCGGGACGCACATGAAGCTGTGGCCCACGCCGTGAAGGCGGCCACATCGCACAACGTCGATCTGTCAGACCTGCCGCTTGAAGTGCTGCAGGGCTTTCACCCAAAAATTGAAAAAGACGTGTACGACGTGCTGAGCCTGCGCGGCTCGCTCAATGCGCGCAGCACACTGGGCGGAACTGCGCCAGCGCAGGTTCGGCTGCAGATTGCACGGCATCTGGCCCGGCTGGACAAGCCAGCGTAAGCTCGCACCGCAGCCACAGGAAACTCTATCGGCTGCGCCCCAGATTCATGGTCCAGTAGAGGCGGTAGGTAGATGCATCGTTTCTTACGCAGGCCACCGCTACATCGCGAAAGTTTGGGTTCATGAGGTTTTGGCAGTGACCTGGGCTGTTGGTCCAGTCGGCCATGACCTGCTCAACCGAGCCCTGCCCACCTGCAATATTCTCGCCAGTATTCGACCAGATGTATCCGGCTAAAGTGACGCGCTGGCTGGGACTACGACCATCCTGACCCGTGTGGGAAAAGTAATTTTTTTGTGCCATGTCAGTAGAGTTTCCTACCGCTGCTTGCAGCAATGTTTTGTTCCACGCCAAAGCACCGGTTGCTGCGTATGCGGTCGTGCCGCACACCGCGCCAGATGCGCGAAGCGCGTTCAGGCGCTGCAAAACTTCAGCTTCAATACCTGCCGGGCCATTCAAGCCGCAACTGACATCGGCCGTAGCGGCTTGAGGCAGCGCTGATGCTGCTGATGCGGCTGGCATAACTGCTGGTGCTGGCACTGCCGCGCCAAGGATGGCGGCTGGCGCTAACGCAGCTGGAGCGGCGGGTGTTGCTGCCGAAGTTGCTGCCGACGCATTGGCTGCTGCCGGCGTAGGGAAGGGGGCAATGGCATCGTTTTGGGTGCCGCCAGTTGCGCCGCTGACGCCTGGTGCATCGCCATTGCCACCGCCGCCTCCGCAAGCGCCAAGTCCTATGCACAAAGCGGCAACAGCTGTCAATTTTCCGCACGCGCGCAGGGTGGTTTCATTCGTCATCGGCATCGTCCTGAATTAAAAGAAAAGATTTTCGAGGGCAAAAGCACCATTCCCCTTCACTCGTTGTAACGGAAAGTCATGTCAATTGAGCTACCCTCAAGTTTGAAAAAATAATCGGGGAGGATTACTGTGGCATGCATCGCACTAAAAATCATCGTCGCTCTTGCAGCAGGCACGGCCATGCAGGCAAGCGCGTTGCAAATCGTTAGCCTCAGTCCACAGGGAGAGATTTCACAAATACGGCAAGTGGTCGCAAAGTTCGACACCAGCGTGGTGAACTTTGGGGACCCAAAAGCCGCCGCGCCGCTCTCGCTCACTTGCAGCGACGCACAAGCCACCAAAGGCAATGGCCGCTGGATCAGTGACCGCGAATGGGCGTTTGACTTTGAAAACGACCTGCCGCCCGGTGTGAATTGCTCTGTACAGCTCCGATCAGGACTCAAATCGGCATCTGGCGCAATATATACGGGCGCAAGCAGCTACAAGTTTAATAGCGGCGGACCATTTGCCAGATCGGTGCGTCCCTACCCTGGCGAGCGCATTGATGAAGAACAGTATTTTTTGCTCCAGCTCAATGGCGCAGCAACGCTCAAAAGCGTTCAGGACAACGTGTGGTGCGCCGCTGAAGGCTTGGGCGAACGAATCGCCATCAAACTGATTGACGGCAGCGAACGCACAGCGCTGCTCAAGTCGCAGCGGCTTGAAAAAGCGGCAACCGTTGAGCCGCTCAAGTTTGTGACTTTGGCCTGCAACCGCAGATTGACGCCAGCAACCAAAGTCCAACTGGTGTACGGTAAAGGCGTGAGCACGCCCAGCGGCGTAGCCAACTCTTCTGAAAAGCGCTTTAACTTCACTGTGCGCGAACCGTTTGCGGCCAGCTTTACCTGCGAGCGCGAAAACGCCCAGTCGGCCTGCCTGCCCATCCGCCCAATGCGCCTGAACTTCAACGCGCCAGTGCCGCGCAAGCTGGCCGAAGCAATTCGTTTGAATTCTGGCAAAGAGTCGCTCAAGCCCACCTTTGATGCAGAGGGTGATGCAGCAGACGTGGTGAACAACATCACGTTCAAACCCGTCTTTGCTGAAAGCGCGCAATTCAAGCTGGAGCTGCCCAAAGACTTCAAAGACGCATCCAATCGCCAGCTGCGCAATGCAGACAGTTTTCCCTTGACTGTTTCTACTGCCGCCATGCCGCCATTGGCCAAGTTTTCAGCCGCACCATTCGGTATCGTTGAGCGCTACGCCGAGCCCGGCAGCAAACCTGGTGACATGGCGCTGCTGCCCGTGACGCTGCGCAACGTTGAAGCCGCGCTGCTGGCGAAGACGCTGGCCCCTGGCCAGGTGAGCACACTGCAACCGAAAACCGACGCAGAAATCATTGCGTGGTTCAAAAAAGTCAAGCGTTACGACAACTACGAAGTGCCGCGCAGGCAAGCGGCGCAAGACATCAAGGGCGCACTACCAAAAGTTTTAGACAAGCGCGACAAAGACTCTGTTCAGGCACGCATGGTGTCGCTGCTCAATGGCCAGGCGGGAGTAAAAACGCTTGACTTGCCCAAGCCACTGGACAGCGAACGCAGCGCCGGGCCGCCCCAAGCAAGTTCAGCCCCCCCGGGGGGCAGTGCAGTACGCGAAGCGACAAGCGTGGGGGTCAACAATTTTTCAAGACCGTTTGAAGTTGTCGGTATTCCCCTGCCCACAGGTTTTCACGTGGTCGAAATTGCTTCAGCAAAATTAGGCGGATCGCTGCTTGATGAGCGCTATGGCGGTGCCCGTACCATGTACGTCCGGACGTCGGCGCTGGTCACCAATTTGGGGGTGCACTTCAAGCTGGGCCGCGAGAATTCGATGGCCTGGGTGACCACCCTTGACAAAGGTGCAGTGGTGGCAAACGCGCGCGTAGCAGTGTCTGACTGCAACGGACAAGAAATCGCCAAGGCCACGACCAACGCGCAGGGCATTGCCTACTTAACCGGCCTGTCGCCTGACCCGGCACGCTGCGGTGGGGACAACGGCGGCAACGCATATTTCGTCAGTGCGCGAGCCGCTGACGATTTGGCATTTACGTGGAGCGACTGGCACAAGGGCATCGAGCCATGGCGCTTTAACGTGCCCACCAGCAGCGACCCGCGCCCAGATGAACGCGCCCACACCATTTTTGATCGCACGCTCGTGCGCGCTGGTGAAACAGTCTCGATGAAACATATTTTGCGGATTGAAACCAGCAAAGGTTTTGGTCTGAGCCCGATACAGCCTGTAACGCTGGTGATCACCCACGTCGGTAGCGGCCAGCAATACACACAGGGCATCACGTGGAGAAAGACAGCAACTGGCGGGCAGAGCGCCGAAAACACGTTTGCGGTGCCACCAGCAGCCAAACTCGGCGTGTACCAGGTCGAACTGAAACCCGTGGACGAGGAGAAGAACAGAAGCTTTAGCAGTGGCCAGTTCAGGGTCGAAGAGTTCCGCTTGCCGATACTTGAAGGCCGCATCGCGCCGATTGAAAAAAAGGCGCTGGTCAACGTTAAAACCGTGCCAACTGACGTGCAAATCAACTACGTAGCGGGTGGCGGAGCAGTGAACTTGCCCGTGCGGGTGTCGGCGCTGGTGCGCGGGAAAACGCTGAACTACAGCGACTACGAGGACTTCAGCTTTTCAGCGCCGCGCGGCAATGCGGCTAGCCGTTCCGAGGGCGAAGAAGATGAAACAGCAACACAAGACCAGCGCGTGATTGCCGACAAAATGCCGCTCACCCTGGATAAAAACGGCGCGGGCAAACTGACGATAGCTGATGTGCCAGCGGCCACGCAGCCAAAAGAATTGCTTCTTGAGGCAACCTATTCTGATCCGAACGGCGAGGTGCAAACCATACGCAGCGTCAATACGCTGTGGCCTGCGGGGGTGGTCGCGGGTATCAAGACGGAAGGCTGGGTTTCCAGTTCGCAAAAAATTAAATTTCAGGCGCTGGCATTGGACGTTTCGGGAAAAGCAATGGCCGATGTTGCGCTTGAAGTTAAAGCCGTGGCCCGTATCGTCACCACCAGCCGCAAGCGCATGGTGGGTGGTTTTTACACCTACGACAACAAAACTGAAACCAAGGATTTAGGCAGTGTGTGCAGCGGCAAAAGCGATGCGCGTGGCCTGCTGCTGTGCGAAACCAAACTGGGCGAGGCAGGTGAGGTAGAACTGATCGTGACCGCCAAAGACAAGGACGGCAACACCATACAAGCGGCCAGCTCGGTGTACGTGACCAAGCAGGGCGAGCTGTGGTTTGGCGGAGAAAACCACGACCGCATGGACGTGCTGCCCGAAAAGAAAAGCTACCAGCCTGGCGACATGGCCAAGTTGCAGGTGCGCATGCCTTTCAGGTTTGCGACGGCGCTGGTGGCCATTGAACGTGAAGGCATCATTGAAACGCAGGTGGTGCAGCTCAATGGGCAAGACCCCACCATCAGTTTAAAAATCAAGGACGGTTGGGGGCCGAACGTGTACGTGAGTGTGCTGGCGCTGCGCGGGCGCCTGCGTGAAGTGCCGTGGTACAGTTTTTTTACCTGGGGCTTTAAAGCGCCCAAAGAGTGGTGGACATCGTTCTGGTACGAGGGGCGTGAGTACGTGGCACCGACTGCGCTGGTCGATTTAAGCAAGCCAGCGTTCCGGTTGGGCGTGGCTGAAATTCGTGTTGGCATCAAAGCCCACCAGCTCGATGTGAGCGTGAAAGCCGACAAGGAAAGCTACGCCGTGCGCGGTCAAGCCAAGGTCACGATTGCCGTCAAGCTGCCAAATGGCCAACCCGCAGCCAACGCTGAAGTGGCGTTGGCCGCCGTTGACCAGGCGCTACTCGAATTGATGCCCAACGAGTCCTGGGGCTTGCTCGACGCGATGCTGCAGCGCCGCAGCTGGGGCGTTGAAACCTCCACAGCGCAAATGGAAATCATTGGCCGCAGGCACTATGGCCGCAAGGCTGTGGCGCCGGGCGGTGGTGGCGGGCGCAGCGGCACGCGCGAGTTGCTTGACACGCTGCTGCTGTGGAACCCGCGTGTGCAGCTGGATGCGCAGGGCCAAGCCGTGGTGACTGTGCCGCTGAATGACGCGCTGACGACTTTCAAAATCGTCGCGGTGGCAGATGCCGCAACCGGTTTGTTCGGTACCGGGCAAACGTCCATCAAGACCACACAAGATTTGCAGATCATCAGCGGCTTGCCGCCACTGGTGCGTGAAGACGACCAGTTTCGCGCACAAATAACGCTGCGCAACACGACCAAAGCGGCGATGAAAGTGGAAGTTGCGCCCCGGGCGACGCTGCTCGAACTGAAGCCGCAGACCATCGACATTCCAGCAGGGGAAGCGCGCGAAGTCGCGTGGATGGTGACTGCCCCCGCGCAGCTTGCGTTCACGCGCCAGGAAGCAATCTTGTGGGAGATTGAAGCGAAAGACACGATCACTGGCGCGCGCGATGGCCTGAAAGCCCGCCAGCGCATCGTCCCTGCTGTGCCGCTTACTGTGCAACAAGCGACGCTGGTTCAGATCGATGGCACATTCAATCTTGACGTGAACCCGCCCGCTGATGCGCTTCCCGCGAATGGAGTTTTAAGAGGCGGTTTGAAGATGTCGTTGCAGCCTAATCTGGCCGAAGGCATGGACGGCGTGCGTGACTGGTTTGCGCTCTACCCCTTCATTTGTCTGGAACAAAAAACCAGCAAGGCAGTGGGCCTGCGCAATGGCGCACTATGGCAGTCGGTGGTCGGGCAAATCCCCGGTTACCTCGACACCGATGGCCTGGCCAATTACTTTCCGCCGCGTGATGGCGAAGCCGCGCGCGGCAGTGACGCGCTGACGGCGTACCTGCTGGCAGCTACGCATGAAGCGGCCAGCATCAACCCGGCGTTTGCATTGCCTGACGATATTCGCGCGCCGATGGAGCGCGGTTTGATTGCTTTTGTTGAAGGCAAAATCCAGCGCGAATTCTGGTCGCCCCCTTCATTAAAAATTAAGGACCTTGACGTGCGCAAGCTGGCGGCGCTTGAAGCGCTGTCGCGCTACGGTAAAGCGCAAGGCCGCATGCTGGGCAGCATCACGATTGCGCCCAACCAGTGGCCGACCAGCGCAGTGATTGACTGGTTGCAAATTTTAAAACGTGTGGCCGACATACCCAAGCGTGACGAACGCATCGCCGAAGCAAACCAGATTTTGAGGTCACGTCTTTCGTACCAAGGCACCAAGGTTATTTTCAGCACCGAAAAAGACGATTACTGGTGGTGGCTGATGGTCAATGGCGATGTCAACACTGCGCGCCTGATGCTGGCCGTGATGGAAGACCCGGCATGGAAGGACGACATGGGCCGCCTTGCCAATGGATTTATTGCGCGCCAGCAAAAAGGTGCCTGGCACACCACCACGGCCAATTTGTGGGGCGGTTTGGCATTGGACAAGTTCTCAGCCAGGTTTGAAGCCACGCCCGTTACCGGCGTGACCAAAGCTGCGCTGGCTGCCGCCGCCGCAAACGTTGACTGGGCAAAACTGGGCCGGGTCAAAACCACTGATGCGGGCGGCGCACCTAACCAGACCACGATGTTCGGCGCGCCGGCATCGCCCGGCAATCTGACCAACAACAGCATGTTTTTGCCGTGGACCAAAGCCGGTTCAGCCGGCAAAGAGAGCTTGAGCATCACCCACACCGGGGCTGGTAAACCGTGGCTGACGCTGCAATCTCTGGCGGCGGTGCAGCTCAAAGAGCCGTTCAATGCGGGTTACCAAATCAAAAAAACCATCACGCCGATTGAGCAAGCGTCCAAGGGCATCTACACACGCGGCGACGTGGTGCGCATCACCCTTGAAGTGAATGCGTCGAGCGACATGACCTGGGTAGCCATTACCGACCCCGTGCCCGGTGGCGCAACGATTCTGGGCAGCGGTCTGGGCAGAGATTCAGAAATCGCTACCAAGGGCGAGAAAAAATCCGGCTCGGGATGGCCAGCTTTCGAAGAACGCAGCTTTGAAGCCTTTCGCAGCTACTACGAGTATTTGCCTAAAGGGGTGGTCAAGATGCAATACACCGTACGCCTGAACAACGTCGGCGACTTTGCCCTGCCGCCGAGTCGGGTGGAGGCGATGTACGCGCCGGAGATGTTTGGCGAAGCGCCGAATGCTCGAGTGAAGGTAGAGGCGGTGAAGTGAGTCAGTTGCAAGAAAGTAATTAATGAATTTTAATGAAATTGCTTTTGTGGTGCTCGTCGGCGCTAGTTTCATATTGCTAGTTGGCCTCGCCGGTTTATTTGAGGCACTGATGGCTTATCTGTTTGACAGGAAGCGGAAAACACCTCGCGCGCCTGATGTCAAGACATCTGCATTTCTTATATTAGGTGCACTCAGTGTTTGCGTTACAGCGTGGATTTTTATCTGAGGCTCGCGAACGTTTTCACTCCCCATTGCATTACCGCAAAATCCGCAACAAAGATAAAATCCTTACAATATCTAATTTTGAAAGGAATGTATGGCAAATGCCACATTAACGTCCAAAGGTCAAACCACCATCCCCAAAGAGATTCGGGACAGCTTGGGTCTGAAACCTAAAGATCGGCTGAATTTCACTTTGCTACACGACGGAACAGTGATCATGCGGGTAAAAAACAAAAGCATGCTTGACCTGGTCGGCGCTGCGAAGTACAACGGCCCCGTTATTCCCGTCGAAAAAATGCGCTTTGGTCGCTAGTCAAACTTCTGGACAAAGAAATGATTGGCTTGGACACAAATGTTGTGGTGCGATTGCTGCTGGCTGATGATCATGCCCAAACGCAAAGTGCGGTCAAGTTTTTAAAAACTGCACAAACGCGTGGCACAGAAGTCATATTGACTCTTAAAGTGATTCAGGAGGTCGAATGGGTGCTGCGCAGCAGCGCGAAAAAAACGAAGTTGGAGTTTTTGGGTTTAGCCCGGCAATTGCTTGAGGCCCGGGACATTGAGATTAACAATGAAGCCGTACTGGAACAGGCGCTACGCACCTACGAGAAAAGCACCGCAGATTTCAGCGAGTGCCTGTTCCTCGCTCATTACCAGCAACTCGGCTGTGACACGATGTTGACCTTCGATGCCAAAGCAGCCTGCATGACAGGTGTTGAGCTGGTTGCGTAATGTACAGACGCACCCTATTCGCTCTTTTTTTAATAGCTTCTTGCGCCCGTATTTGTTGGGCTACAGACTCTTTTGATACAGTAAAACAGGGTTTTAAGCCGTCTGACACGCTGGTACTGGCCAGCAACGGTGAAATCATCCAACGCCTGCGCACAGACAGCACGGTGCGGCGCGGCCAGTGGGTTGCGTTGGCCGATGTGTCCCCTGCCCTGCGCACGGCGCTGGTATTAAGTGAGGACAAGCGCTTTTACGAGCACAGCGGGGTGGACTGGCGAGCAGTTTCAAGCGCCGCTTGGGCCAATTTGTGGAACACCAAAACGCGGGGCGCATCGACCATCAGCATGCAACTGGCCGGGTTGCTCGACGAAGATTTGCGAGCTGGTATCAGTGGCCGCACCGTGGGTCAAAAAATAGGTCAAACCGTATCAACCCAGGTGCTTGAGGCACGCTGGCGCAAAGACCAGATTCTGGAAGCGTATTTAAACCTGGTGCCTTTTCGCGGCGAATTGGTGGGCATTGATGCGCTCAGCCGCACGCTGTTTGGCAAGGCGGCGCATGGCCTGGATGAACGGGAGGCGGCGGTGGCGGCAGCGCTGGTGCGGGGGCCGAATGCGAAGGCGGCGCAGGTATCAAGCAGGGCTTGCGGTGTATTGAAGCTCATGCAAACCAGGGTTGACTGCGAAGCGCTGGACTTGTTCGTAGCGGGTGCGTTGCAGCGTAAGGCGTTTGATGCGAGTCAAGGTGTAGCGCCGCACGCGGCAAGGCGGCTGGTAGCCCAAACCAAAGTGCCGTCCATCCAATCGACCCTGCGCGCGCCACTACAGCGCTTCGCGGTTCAAACATTGCGGCAACACCTGCGTGAGCTGCGGGGCCGCCATGTTGAAGACGGTGCAGTAGTGGTGCTAGACAACGCCACGGGCCAAGTACTGGCGTGGGTCGGCTCATCGAATGAACTGAGCAAAGCCGCTGATGTGGATGGCGTTACCGCATTGCGCCAGCCGGGCTCTACCCTCAAACCATTTTTATATGCGCAGGCCATCGCTGAAAAGCGCATCACCGCTGCGTCTCTGCTGGAAGACTCATCAACGCAGATACCGACTGCCAACGGCCTGTACATTCCGCAAAACTACGACCGCCAGTTCAAAGGCTTTATCTCCAGCCGCACGGCGCTGGGGGCGTCGCTCAATGTGCCGGCAGTTCGTACGCTGGTCATGGTGTCGCCTGATGCGTTCGCGCGTCAGTTACGGGGCGCTGGATTGCCATTGAAAGAAGGCGGCGACTACTACGGCTACAGCCTGGCGCTGGGCAGCTCTGAAGTTTCGCTTTTGAACCTGGCAAATGCTTACCGCACCCTGGTCAACGGTGGGCTGTTCAGCGCAACTTCTTTGACCGTACAACCCAAGCCCGAGTTAAAAGCCGCCATCGACCCACGCGCAGCCTTTATCGTCACCGACATCCTGGCCGACCCAATGGCTCGCGCCCGGACCTTTGGCACCGACAGCGTGCTCAGCACCCGCTTCTGGACCGCTGTTAAAACCGGCACCAGCAAAGACATGCGCGACAACTGGGCAGTGGGTTACTCACAGCGTTACACCGTTGGCGTGTGGGTGGGCAATGCAAGCGGCGCGCCGATGTGGGACGTCAGCGGAACCAGCGGCGCAGCACCCATTTGGGCGGCAGTCATCAACCACCTGCACGTGAGCGAGCCAAGTCGCGCGCCAAAGCCGCCGCCAGGGCTGGTGCACGCACGCGTTGATTTCGCTGGATTAGAGGCGGCCCGGCACGAGTGGTTTATTGCCGGTACGGAGCAAGCCCAGTTTGCTATCAATTCAGAAGCTGCTTGCGCCCGTAGTAATTGCGCTATAGGCCTGAAAGGCATAAAAAGTTCCAGCTCTGGGGGTTCAGGCACCGACGCGGTTGCAAAAATCACCTCGCCCGCCAACGGGGTCGTCATCGCGCTGGACCCCGACATTCCACCCAACCGCCAACGCTTGAGTTTTACGGCTGCCGGCAACAACGTAGCTTGGCGCATGGACGGCAAAGCCCTGGCGCGCGGGCCACAGGTGCAGTGGCTGCCTTGGCCCGGCAGGCATGTGGTGCAACTCACCGACGCAAAAGGCAAAATTCTCGATGAAATCAAACTCGAAGTGCGCGGCGCAGCGCTGAAAACTGCAACCGGGTCGGCCCCCTCAAAATAATTTCAATTGCCGTGCAGCGAACTTCACGCCACAAGCGCTGCCCCCGGGCTACGATCGTCAAATAGCAAGGAACCCCATGACTGTCATCACCAACATTGAAGACCTGCGCGTATTGCACCAAAAACGCGTGCCGCGCATGTTCTACGACTACGCCGATTCAGGCTCCTGGACTGAAGGTACTTACCGCGCAAACGAGGCGGATTTCCAGTCGATTAAATTCCGCCAGCGCGTTGCAGTGAATATGGAAGGCCGCAGCACGGCAACGCAAATGATTGGCCAGAACGTTGCCATGCCAGTGGCCATAGCACCCACCGGCATGAGCGGCATGCAGCATGCCGATGGCGAGATATGCGGAGCGCGTGCGGCAAAAAAATTCGGTATTCCGTTCACACTGTCAACCATGAGTATTTGCTCCCTTGAAGATGTGGCCGAAGCCACAGGGCGACACCCGTTCTGGTTCCAGTTGTACGTTTTAAAAGACCGGGACTTTATCGAGCGCCTGATTGATCGCGCCAAGGCCGCAAATTGCTCGGCGCTGGTGATCACGCTTGATTTGCAAATCCTCGGCCAACGCCATAAAGATTTAAAAAACGGGCTTTCTGCCCCGCCCAAGTTGACGCTGCCGAACATCATCAACATGGCGACCAAACCGCGCTGGGGCTTGGGCATGTTGGGGACAAAGCGCCACGGCTTTGGCAATATCGTTGGCCACGTCAAAGGCGTAGACGACATGAGCTCCCTCAGCGACTGGACCGCCAAACAATTTGACCCGGCGCTCAATTGGGGTGACGTGGAATGGATCAAAAAACGCTGGGGCGGCAAGATTATTTTGAAGGGCATTCAAGACGAAGAAGACGCGCGCCTGGGGGTAGACAGCGGCGCCGATGCGCTCATCGTTTCCAACCACGGCGGCAGACAGCTCGATGGCGCTGAGTCATCAATCCGCGCCCTGCCCCGCATTGTGGCCGCCGTGGGCAAAGACATTGAAGTCCACATGGACGGTGGCATACGCAGCGGGCAAGACGTTATCAAAGCCGTCGCGCTTGGTGCAAAGGGCGTGTACATTGGCCGCGCCTGGCTGTACGCGCTGGGCGCAATGGGCGAAGCGGGCGTCACCAAAGCGCTTGAGATCATTCACAAAGAACTTGATCTGACGATGGCGTTTTGCGGCAAGACCGACATCACCAAGGTAGACGAAGGAATTTTGCTGGCTGGTTCTTACCCACGGGTTTAAGGCCGGGGAATAGTCGTTCCCTGCACATCCAAAAATAAAACTAAAACGGACCGCTGCAATCACTGGGTTTCAAAAAAAACGTGTGACTACAGCGGACTCGTGCTGCGGCAAAGCGGGCCAACGCAGGCAGCTGGTTTGAAGTAAACCTCTTTGCTCAGACCGGCAATGATGGCGCTGAACCAGTAGACATAGCCGGCCGCCCCCTCGGCGTTTGCCTGATCTGTCAAGGCAGCGGGGCTTTTCGCTGCAGGGTTGGTTTTCCGATCGAACCGCGACGCAGCTGCCAGTTCCAGTCGGTACACGTATTTCGCGCTGCTACCGGCTGATTTGCGGTAGATGTTGCCGAACGCATATCTGCAGGAAGTTGCTGAGATGTTTCGAAAGCGCGCCACCTGCAACGGCCTGGAACTGCGGTCACGTACAGCCAGATCAGGCTAACGCAGCAATTGCACTACCAGCCACACTACCAGCCATTGACTTCGCAAAGGCCCAACAGCTGGCCGGAAAGTGCCTGGTGGTTGACGACGACATGCGCGTAATTACTGCCTGGCGAGCTATGCTGGATGGCTGGGGCGTTGGTCGGCGCTACGCCGCAGTTGCCGCGCAGGCAATTGGGCACATCGACGCTGGATTTTCCCCCGATGCCTTTTTTGCGACCAACGGCTGCGATCGGCAGAAAGCGGATTTGAAGTGCTTCAGGCGCTGCTGCTCCGCTGCCGCCAAGCCAGCGGAGCAATGGTCAGCGGCGAGTTCAACGCATCAAGGCCGCGGCAAGCTGAAAACGATGGGTATGTGGTGCTGCGTAAACCGCTGGACCTCAATGAATTGCGCGGAATCCTGGAGACTGGGTTGCACAAGCGCAGAGCGGCCCCGCATCATGAACAACGCGTTGGTGAAACAGCACGGTGACTGGGTGGCTGGTTTGCCCACTGGCCGGGTTTCAGATTAGCGCGTTTGCAAATCTTGCAGACCTCGCCACAACAACTTAACACCCGTCGTTCGAGTTTGAATATCTCGATGTTGCTCTTACGCGCTGTAATTGCAGGAGCCAGTTTTGCGACATGCACCGAGCCGATGTTGCTTGCGCCTCGCCGAATGCGCAAGGCGCGAAAAACTGGGCTTGCCAGTACGGTTTAACGGCAGTGGCGAAGTCACCGCTGCTGACCTGCAGATTTTCATGCCAGCGGTTTACGTTTTAATAAAATCCAGCAGGTCTTTTGTCAGCCTGTCTTTGTGGGTGGCGAACAAACCATGTGGTGCGCCTTCGTACTCGATCAGTATTGACTGTGCGATGCCCTTCGCTGCAGCCCTGCCTGCCGCGTCGATTGGCACTGTTTTGTCATCCGTACCGTGAACGATAAGTGTCGGCACCGTGAAGTGCGCCAGATCAGCTCGAAAATCGGTGGTGGCAAACGCTCCGGCACACGCCAAGGTAGCCTTCAGGCTGGCCTGCATGGCAACGCTGCGCGACGCTTCCATTAAAGGATCGCTCACCGGATGAGAGATGAGGCTGACGCCGTAAAAGTCATTGAAAAATTCAGCAAAAAATTTGGCCCGATCCTCTTTCATTGCAGCTGTCATCTCATCGAACTTCGCCTGTTCTGTGCCGTCCGGGTTAGTGTCGGTTTGAAGCATGAAGGGCACCACTGACGAGACAAGTATGGCCTTGGACACGGACTTTGCGCCGTGGCGCGACATGTAACGAGCCACCTCTCCACCGCCCATTGAAAACCCCGCCAGCACCGCGTCTTGTGCCCCGGTGTGCTCGATCACCGCTGCCAGGTCATCGGCAAGCGTGTCGTAGTCATAACCAGTCCAAGGCTGTGACGAGCGGCCAAAGCCGCGCCGGTCGTAGCTTATCGCGCGGTAGCCGGCTTCGGCAATAGCCATCGCCTGGTCATCCCAGCTATCGGCAGACAATGGCCAGCCGTGCAGCAAAATTACCGGGCGGCCCGTGCCCCAGTCTTTGTAATAAAGTTTGGTCTTGTCAAGAGTGGTCACGTAATTCATATGCAAGTTTTTCGGCTGGTTTAAGTAATCTAATTTTAATACCGGCGTGGTTCCGTGTCTGTCGGTACAACCCAGGCAAATCAGTCAGCCCTTGCCTACAGTTCCATCAGCGCGACCGCGTGATTGACCACGAGCTGACCTGCGGCGCTATGCTTGCAAGACCATTCTGCCAACCAACAATGACCTCTCGTCTTCGCCGCATCGCCCACCTTGATATGGACGCATTTTTTGCGTCGATCGAACTGCTGCGCTACCCCCAGCTCAAGGGGCTGCCCGTGGTGATTGGTGGTGGGCGGCGCAAAGTCGATGATGCGCTGCTGGCCCAGCAGCCCGAGCGCCAGACGCGCTTTATTCCGGTGGCTGATTTCCCGCTACTGAACGACTACGTGGGGCGCGGTGTGATTACCACTGCTACCTACGCGGCGCGGCAGTTTGGCGTGGGCTCGGCCATGGGCATGATGAAGGCTGCCAAACTCTGCCCGCAGGCGATAGTGTTGCCGGTTGATTTTGATGAAGTGCGCAAGTACTCGCGCCTCTTCAAAAGTACCATTTTTGAGATTGCTCCGCTGATGGAAGACCGGGGCGTTGACGAGGTGTATATCGACTTCACCGACGTGCCTGGCGGCCAGCGTGAAGGCGGGCGGGTACTGGCACGCCTGATTCAAAAAGCGGTGTTCACCGCCACTGGGCTGACGTGTTCAGTTGGCGTAGCGCCGAACAAGCTGTTGGCCAAAATGGCGAGTGAATTCAACAAGCCGAACGGCATTTCCATCGTGCACGAGGCAGACCTACAACGCAAAATCTGGCCTCTGAAGTGCCGAAAGATAAATGGAATCGGCCCAAAAGCAGACGAGAAGCTGGCTGCCCTGGGCATTCAAACCATTGGCGAGCTGGCAGGGCAAGACCCCGCAGTTTTAACGGCCAAATTCGGAAAATCCACAGGCGCATGGATGCGTGAGGTTGCATGGGGCCGCGACGACCGGCCAGTGGTGACCAGCAGCGCACCGGTCAGCATGAGCCGTGAAACCACGTTTGACCGTGACCTGCACGCAGTGCGCGACAAAGCAGCCCTGGGTGCCATCTTTACCGAGCTGTGCCAAAAACTCGCAGCAGATTTGCAGCGCAAGGGCTACGCGGCAAAAACCATCGGCATCAAGGTGCGGTACGACGACTTCAAAATCGCCACCCGTGACCAGACGCTTGACAGCTACACCTTTGATGCCGGAACCATTCGGCACTCAGCCGGGCTGTGCTTAAAGCGCATGCCGCTAGACAAAAAACTGCGCCTGCTCGGGGTTCGAGCTGCGTCGCTTGAAAACGCTGATTTTCTTGAAAATTTTAAGAACAATCAGCCTAAAACCCAATCAAAACCGGCGCGAGCAGCCCCTGAAACAATAGCAGCAGGGCAACTCTTCTAAGCCGCCATCACTTCAGCGTAGCCAAGTACGCAATCAAGTCGCCCCGCTCTTGCTCGTTTTCAATCGCAAAGCCCATACGCTGACCCGCCACCAGGTCTTCAGGTTCACCCAGCCAGACAAAAAGCGTTTGCGGCGTCCAGTGCAAGCGCGATGCAGCCAACTCGTTTGAATATTTGTAACCGGCCAGACTGCCCACTCTGCGCCCCACTACGCTGCGATGGGCGGGGCGAATTTTGCTAACGTCCACACTGTGACGAGCCGTTCAATGCTGTTGGTAAAGCGCTGCTCCCCGTTGCGCATCGCCGGGAGGTGGGGTAACCCATTGCCGTAGCTTGGCGGACGGCGCTGGCTGGGCCACGGACGGCAGTACCGTAAGTCCACAGACAGCGCTAAGGCAAATTATCGATAATTGTAAAGATACGTGCATGGTGTGCAATACGTCGCCTGTCGATCGGCTGAATTCAGTTTGCCGTTAAATAACGATACAAACACAAACAAATTTGAATCCAAGCAGGAGATGTTGCCGTATGTAAAGAAACGTCAGAAAATGTGGCGTCTGGTGGGCGGTGCGACCATCCACCAACCAAGCAAGGGATTGCCCAAGTTAATCGATGATTTATAAAAGACCACATGAAAGCAAAAATTTTTCCCACTTTTGTCGCAGCATCAAGCGCCGCAATTGCCGTGTTTTGCACCACCGCGCAAGCCGACACGGGCAAGCTGCTGCTCACCGGTGGCGTAAGCAGCGTTGACGGTGCTGCTGGCGGCGGTTTGACGCCCTGGGCAGTCATTGGCAGCAACGCCACCGAGGGCGAAATTGGCGCATCGGCTTTTGTATCAACCGCAGGCATGCGCGACTATGGGCTCAAGGTGTATGGCGCAGCGGTCGGCATTAACGACCGCATCGAGCTGTCTTTGGCACGGCAAGACTTTGACACGCGCAGCACGGGTACGGCTCTCGGGTTGCCGGGCTTGCACTTAAAACAAACCATCGTCGGTGCAAAAGTGCGCGTGGCGGGCGACGCAGTGCTGGACAGCGACAGCTTGATGCCGCAAATCGCTGTTGGCGTGCAATACAAAACGCTCGGCTCCACCGGGCTAGACAGCACCTTGACCGCGCTGGGTGCCAAGCGCAGCGGCGTTGATTTGTACGTCACCGCGACCAAGCTGTTTTTAGCACAAGGCATTTTGGTTAACGCAACACTGCGCGCCACCAAAGCCAACCAAAACGGCCTGTTGGGCTACGGCGCAACGCTGGGCGGCGCAAACAACAGCTATACGCTGCAACCAGAATTTTCGGTGGCGTATTTGATCAATAAAAACGTAGCGATTGGCGCTGAATACCGTTTCATGCGCAACCGCCTGGCGCAAGCGGGAGCTGCGGCTGGGCTGGGTGATGGCCTGCGCGCGACCGACTGGAAAGATATTTTTATTGCCTGGGCGCCGTCTAAAAATATATCGCTCACGCTGGCCTATGTTGATTTGGGATTGATCGTGCCCGCCACCACACAAAGTCGCAAGCAAACGGGTTACTACCTCTCAGCACAAGTCGCGTTTTAAACCCCGCCTACTGCACAACCATTCTGGAAATTTCTTATGAAAAAATATCTCACATTATTATCAATTGCTGTTGGCGCGCTGCTTGTGACCAGCGCATCTTTTGCCCAGGTCATGGCGCCCAAGAGCGATCAACTTTACAAAGCCTTCGGCGAAAAAGTAGGGCTGGTTGCACTGATGGACGACTTCATGGTGCGGCTCCTGGCCGACGCACGAACCGGCCCGCACTTTGCACCCAGCAACCAGCAGCACGTCAAAGAGCAGCTGGTCGAGCAGTTGTGCGCGGTATCGGGCGGGCCGTGCGTGTACAAAGGGGCCGATATGAAGAGCTCGCATGCCAACCTGGAAATCAAAAAGTCGGACTTCCATGCATTGGTGGAAGTGCTACAGGCAAGTATGGAAGCCAAGGGCATTGCGTTCAGCAAACAAGGCGAAATGCTGGCGCTGCTGGCCCCAATGCACCGCGATATCATCACGCCCAGGTGATCGTCAAGTGATGTCCAGGTAATCCGCAGATCAGCTATTTAAAGAATAAAGGCTTTCCCAATGAAAAAACGTTTCCTCATCGCCGCACTGCCCTTGGCGCTTGCGCTCAACGCAGCAACGGCTGGCAGCCTGCAAGTCAGCGTGACCGACAAAGACGGTAAAGCGGTACCCAACGCTGTGGTGGTGGTGATGCCATCGAATAAAACCGCGCAGCCAAAAACTGCACTGCCGCGTGAAGCCACCATCGTGCAGGAAAAAATGCAGTTCCTTCCTGCCGTTACGCTGCTGGCAGTCGGCTCAAAAGCACGCTTTACCAACAACGACCCGTGGGACCACCATGTGCGCTCGTCGCCGGCAGGCATGGGCCAGTTCAACACCACCAACGCAGGGTTTGAGATTCGGCTGGAAGGCAAAACCGACGGCAAACCACCGAAAGCCACTGAAGTGACACTGGACAAGGCAGGCGTGGTGGGAGCTACGCTTTTAGGCTGCTTTATTCACGGCTCCATGCGCGGTTATGTGTACGTGAGCGATTCGCCCTGGGCTGCAAAAACCAATGCTGATGGCATCGCGGTGTTTGACGATTTGCCCGACGGCGCTGCGCAGTTCAAAGTCTGGCAGGCTGATCAGCTGGTCGATGCGCCTCCGCAAAACGTGACCGTGAGCGCCGCGCCTAGCAAAGCTGCGCTGCAGCTCAGCGTTGTGCAGCGCCGCCAGCGCGCGCCGGTTGTATCGACGGAATATAAGTAATAAATGACGATAGCCCAATCAAATCGGGCGCAAGCAGATATTATATTAATAGCAATTTACATCCGGCTACTGCCGTGATGTGCGTACATTCGGTGGCAGTTGCACCGGGTAACTGCACCTGAAGGGGTTGATGTCTACCCCTCCGCGCCGGGTGTAGCGCGCGTACACCGACAGCCTGATGGGTTTGCAACGTGTCCACACGTCCATAAAAATACGCTCTACGCAATGCTCATGGAACTCGTTGTGGTTGCGAAAGCTCACGATGTACTGCAGCAGCCCTTCCTGGTTGATTTGCGGCCCAGAATACGCAATTTGCACGCTGCCCCAGTCCGGCTGGCCGGTTACCAGGCAATTGCTCTTGAGCAGATTGCTTGTAAGCGTTTCGGTCACTGGCGCCGCATCGAATTCAGCAAACAGCAGCTCAGGTGCGGGGGTGAAGTGCATGCATTCGATGTCAAGGCGGTCAAGGTTCAAGCCGTCCATTTCATGGATTGGCTCGCGGTCAAACAGTTCCGGGCCGATGGTTTTTACGCCAATTCCTGCGCCATTGTTTGCGCCTGTTGCAGCGCTGATATCGGCGCGAATTCGCTCACGCACCTCACGCGCGTCCTCAAAGCGGGTGTTGTTAAAACTGTTCAGGTACAGCTTGACGGATTTGCTTTCGACAATGCTGGGCGACTCGCACGGCACCGTGATGTGGGCCAGCGCCACTTGCGGCTTGCCGCGCAAATTGAGCCAACTCAGCTCGTACGCCGTCCACATGTCCGCGCCGAAAAACGGCTGTGCATCGGCAATGCCCAGCTCAATGCGCTTGTCGATTCGGGCAATGGGAAACAGCAGCGCCGCGTCGTATTGATCCGCGTAGCTGGATGATTTACCCAGTTGTGAATTACCCAGTTGCGAATTACCGAGTTGTGATTGGTCTGGTGTGTTCATGGTGCAACGTATTTATAGCCAAAAGGGCAACGTAAAAATGGGACCAGCTGCGCCAAGAGCAGCTCCACGACGCCCGGAGGCAAGTCGTGGCCCATGCCATCGATACCCACCAAATGCGCGCCGGGTATGCGGCGCGCGGTGTCCTCGCCGCAGGCAAACGGTACCAGCGGGTCGGCCTTGCCGTGCATCACCAACGTGGGCGCTGTGATGTTTTTCAATTGGCTGGCGCGGACGCTGTCAGCTGCAATGGCCACCATCTGCCGCAAAAGGCCATTGGGGTTAAAGCTGCGCTCAGTAGACATCTTCACGCGTTCGCGCAAATATGCGACATCTGGCGGAAAAGCAGGGCTACCAATGGCTTGAAAAAACTTTACTGAATGCTCGATAGCTGCCTGTTTGCCGCTTTCTCCGCGCTTGACCGATGGGCGGCTTAACAGTTGCCGAGTCACGCGCGGCGTGGCAGCGGGCAGGCCGCGCGCGCCGCTGGTGCTCATGATGCTGGTCAAACTCAATACGCGGTCAGGCGCGGACAAGGCAACGCGCTGCGCCACCATGCCGCCCATGCTCACGCCAACAATATGCGCCTTGTCAATCTTCAAGCTGTCCAGTACGCCCAACGCGTCGCGCGCCAGGTCATCCAGGCTGTAAGGCGGTTTGATGGACCAGCCCATTTTGTATTTCAGGCCCTGCCAGATCACGTTGGGCTTGCCGTGGTGGTGCTGGTGATCACTTAAACCGCTGTCCCGATTGTCAAAACGCACCACCCGAAATCCCGCAGTGACCAGGCCCTGCACAAACCCTGGTGGCCACGCAATCAGCTGCATGCCCAACCCCATGATAAGCAGCACTACCGGCAGATGGGCGCTGTCAGGCGCCGAATCAACAACCTCTATCTGAATACAGTTTGCTATTATTTTCATAGCTCTTTACACCCGTATTTATTGATCAAAATATCTATGTTATGTTGAATCTAAAGAAACCCGCTTTGGCGCAGCCATTTGGTGGCAATCCACTTGTGGCCGGCAAGCACCGGCGCACCACCATGCAGCGACTGGCTTGTCGGGCTCGGCTGTTTATAGCTAAAAAATACCGCCCGGCCGCGCGTTGGCGTCACTTCCAGATTCAAATCTGGAAACACGGTTGCGCCACCTGCGTCCGGCGAATGCAAATACATGATCAGCGTTGCCACCCGCTGGCCACCGCGCTCTAGCAGCTTGGACGTACCCGCTTCGCGCGGGTCAAAATAATCGTAGTGGGGTAAATATTGCCCGCCCTTGGTGTAACGCAAAACCTGCAGGCCTTCACCGTTTTTGACCGGCCACCGCAGGAGTTTGGCAATGCGATTTTCAACGCGCTGCACCACATCACTTTCACCGCGCTCAAAAAACATGCCTTCGCTGGTACGGTCGGCATGCAGCAATTCGTTGCCAGTAGCGACATCTACAGTCAATGAAGTTGACAATCGCGGCGTGGCTTGCTCAATCAACGCGTCGCATTCGGCACCGCTCAGTAAATTGTTAAACACCACCACCTCGGGGTCAGATCGCCGCCAGAGCACTTCCACCCACTTGTCGCCACCGTCGAGCGTGCCGCCAGCGATCATGGGCGCTGGGCCAGGAAAGCCCGTCGCGTTCATTCGAGTCTGCGCTGGAACACCATGCGATCAGGCTTTGACGCACTGGCACTGAACCGGTAGCCATCCGTAACAAAGCCTTCAAGCTTTTGCACCGAGCCGACTTTTTTTTCAATCGCGTAGCGCACCATCAGGCCCCGCGCACGTTTGGCATGAAAGCTGATGATTTTGTATTTGCCATTTTTAAAATCTTCAAACACGCAGCTCACCACCCGGGCTTTGAGGGTTTTTACGTCCACCGCTTTGAAATACTCCTCACTGGCCAAATTCACCACCACAGGCGATGTATCGGCAGCGGCGCGTTCGTTGAGGTAATTTGAAAGCTGCGAGCCCCAAAACTGGTAAAGGTTTTTGCCAGCTTGGGTGGCGAGCGCCGTGCCCATTTCAAGCCGGTACGGTTGCATTAAATCAAGCGGCCTGAGCACGCCGTACAGGCCGCTCAAAATGCACACATGGGCCTGCGCCCATTCAAGCTGTTCCGGTTTTAGCGTTTTCGCATCCAGGCCGTCATACACATCACCATTAAATGCCAGTACGGCCTGTTTCGAATTTTTATCAGTGAATTTTTTTGACCATACCTGGTAACGCGCCACGTTCAACCTCGACAAGGCATCAGACAGCTTCATCAGGCCGCTGATGTCTTGCGGCGTTTTGGTTTTCAGCACCGCAATCAGCGCGGCCGACTGTTCCGCAAACAGCGGCCGGGTGTGTGTGTGCGATTGGGGCGATTTGCTGTAGTCAAGTGACTTGGCGGGGGAGAGCAGAAAAAGCATGAAATGGCTGCGGCAATGAAAATTTATAAAACAAGCGGGGCTTGGCAGATTGATAATAACGATTGACGATTACTTTACCGCTAACGGTGACTACGTTCGGTCGCGGTGGGAAATCTCCACCACCACCGCACGTGCCGCCAGCTGCGCGACCAGAGCTTCAGCGCTGGCACGATTTTTCGGGTCCAGATTGGCGTCCCATTCATCGAGCAGGTAAACCGCCGCCCGCGTGCGATACACGATTTCGCGCAGCGATTTGAGCTGTCGCTCGCCAGATGAGAAGCCGCTGCTGGCTAAATTCTCAGAATGTTCAAGCCCATCATTGCCATCGCTGGTCGGGCGTACGAACGCAAATTCCAGTTTGTCACCGGTGGGCCAATAAAAAGCGCTTGCACCGAGCTGCGCTTTTAGCGCCACCAGCAAAGTGGACTTGCCCGAGCCATTGGTACCGCGCACCAGCAACCTTCGTTGCGGCAGCGCGGCTACCGCTGCCAGCGCCTGCTCTACATTGGTACACGGCACAGCAAACTGGCCATCTGACAAGGCAACGCCTTCAAAACGAATACGGTCATTAAAAGCAGCGTCGGGCACGGGGCGCATTGCGCGGCTTGCGCCGCTCATGCGCGTCCACACTGCCAGCAAATCGTTCCAGCCCGAAGCAAGGCCATGCACGTTGTACGAAAGGTCAATCTGCCGGGGCAGCGTAGCGGCCAGTGCAATCAGCAAGCCAGTGTCTTGCACGTTTTGCCCGGCCACCCAGGCCAGGTAACTAAACACCACCACCAGCGCAAAAATACCGCTGACCGCGGCAATGCCTTCCTTGGCCAAAATGGCCCGAATTTGCGCGGCCAGTGCATCCCGCAGCCGCTGCTTGAAACCCACATGCCACAGGCGGTAGTTGTACCGGTTGCCCGCTGTGATGTTGTCCCAAGCGGTGTAGGTGTGTGCAGTCATGCGGTTGGTGGTGCGCTGCTGCTCGAAGTACGCTTTGGCGACTGGGCGGCGCACCAGGTACTGCAAGCCCAGCAAAGCAACAAACACACCAGCGTAAATTGCCGGCAAACCGGCATCAATCGCGACACCCAACACGATGGAATTGAAAATTAAACTGAAAAACAGCTTCAGGTCTGCCTCAAGCTCATAGACCAATTCAAAAAAAATCTGAAACGCTTCATTGGTTAAAAATGGCTCGACCACGTCCCGTTGCAGTTGGTCGCCGAGCAGTGCAGGCACGCTGCGGTTGTGACGCGCAAAACGCAGCATGTAGCGGCCGTACGCGCCAAAGCCCGCACGCTCGGCAAAAATCCAGCTGCTGGCGCCCACAAGATAAGAAGCCGACTGCGCCACAACAATCCAGACAAAGTCTGAAATCAAAAATTCCTGATCGGCGACATCGCGCCCAGCTTTGATGATGAGTGCGGTGGTAGCTGCGGCAAGCGCGGCTTCCACTACCAGCAGACACAGCATCAGGTAGAACGGACGAACCAGCAAAAATCTCAAAAAGTCGCGGTTTCGATATGGCCGATGGGCGTTCAGATTTGCAATTGGGCTGGTGGTTTTTGGCGGCGGCGTGATCATGAAGGTACGCTGATTGCAATTTCAGGGATTATTGGAAAGCGGTCAACCGTTTTGGCAATCATTACGTTACATGATAGGTTGCCTTGCTAAAGGTTTTGTCTGTTGGACAAGTCTGAAAGCGTTGCAATCAAAAACGCCAGGTTTGTAGCCTGGGAATTATCAAATCTATTAGAACGGACATCGCAATGAACAATGCAACAGCCAAGCCAAAGAAAACCAAAAAGCCAGCTAAAAAAGCACCGGCAAAGTGAATTGATGCGTTGATCTCAACGCAACAGGTCCACACAGCCCGCCAAAAGCGGGCTTTTTTTCGCCCGAGAGTTTTATTTGCCAAAATAACGTGTGGCTATTCCCCAAACCTTTATTCAAGAGCTTTTAGCGCGCACCGACATTGTTGATATTGTCGGGAGGCATGTGCAGCTTAAAAAAGGCGGCGCCAACTTCATGGGGCTATGCCCGTTTCATGGAGAAAAGTCGCCGTCGTTTAGCGTCAGCCCGGCCAAACAGTTCTACCACTGCTTTGGCTGCGGCAAAAACGGCAACGCCATCAGCTTTTTGATGGACCACGCCGGCATGTCGTTTATTGAATCGGTCAAAGACCTGGCCCAGCAATACGGCCTGCAGGTGCCCGAAGACGACGTGTCTCCCCAAGACCGTGCCAAAGCCGCGCAAATGCGCGAGCAGCAGGCAACCCTGACCAGCGTGCTTGAAAAAGCCGGCGCTGCGTACATCAAGCACCTGCGAAGCAGCCCTAAGGCGATCGATTACTTCAAGGGCCGAGGTTTGTCAGGCGAAATCGCCAAAACCTTTGGCTTAGGGTACGCGCCCGAGGGCTGGCGCAGCCTGGCCAGTGTTTTCCCCGACTACAACGATGTGCTGCTGGTGGAAAGCGGTTTGGTCATTACCGCAGAAGCAGGAGACGAAAACGCAGCCGTGAAATCGGGTGAGGCAAAGCGCTACGACCGATTTCGCGACCGGGTGATGTTCCCGATTCGCAATGTAAAGGGCGAGTGCATCGGCTTTGGCGGGCGTGTGCTCGGCGATCGGGAGGGAGCGTCCCCTGGCGGTGCCGGGCCCAAATATTTGAATTCGCCTGAGACGCCCGTGTTCAGTAAAGGCCGAGAGCTGTATGGTCTTTTTGAAGCGCGCACCGCCCTGCGCGAGCACGGCTACGCGCTGGTGACCGAGGGCTACATGGACGTGGTGGCACTTGCGCAAATGGGCTTTGCCAACGCGGTGGCCACGTTGGGCACGGCCTGCACGGCTGACCATGTGCAAAAGCTGTTTCGCTTCACCGATTCAGTCGTTTTTAGCTTTGATGGCGACAGTGCTGGCAGGCGTGCGGCGCGCAAGGCGCTTGATGCTGCCCTGCCCTTTGCTACAGACGTGCGTACCGTCAAGTTTTTATTTTTACCCGCCGAGCATGATCCCGACAGTTACATCCGCGAGCATGGCAAAGACAGTTTTGCCGAAATGGTGGCCAAGGCGCTGCCCTTGAGCAAATTCATGCTGCAAGCTGCGGCTGAGGACTGTGACCTGGACACCGCAGAAGGCCGTGCCCACATGGCCAGCAATGCCCGCCCTTTGTGGACGCTGCTGCCCGATGGTGCGCTAAAACGTCAATTGCTGGCCGAGATTGCCGACAGGGTGTTGATTGATTTGCGCGATTTGCTCGAGCTGTGGCAGCCCGCAAGTAAATCAGGAGGCTATAAAAAAAATAGCTACTCACGCCCGGATTCATTGGGTTACAGCCAAAAAACACCTCCTAAAACAGTTCAAAACCGGGAAAATGACCCGTTTTCAGGTTACCCAGATGATGTGGGCTACCCCGGCAGCCATGAGATGGATTATTCGAGCTCCGAACCGCATTTCTCAACGCCTATCGTAGCCATCACGAAACCTTCACGCCGCATGGCAGGCCGCCTGTTGCCTGCCAGTCGTGAAGACCGCGTGCTGCGCCTGCTGCTGACCGAGCCGCAAAGCTGGGACAAATTGACCAGTGAAGAGCACCACTTGCTGTGCGCTCTGCCCGCCCCGCATGGCCCCCTGTTTGCCTGGCTGGAAAGCCAGCTCCACGACCATGGCCCGCAGCCCTGGGCCGCGCTGCGTGAGGGCTTGCGTAGCCATGCGTATGAGGCTCATGCGATTGCCCAAATATCGCAAATTCCCGAGGGTATTGAGGGTGACTGGAACGAGGTGCGCAGCATCCTTGACCAGTTGCTCAAACTCAACCGACAGCAGGAAATGAAGGATTTGGCTCTGAGAGCCGCCACAGACCCGCTGGCCATGCTGCGCTATAAAGAGCTGGTCAGCGATCTTCAAAAATAAGTCCAAAATAAGTCATCTTTATTCGCCTAAAAAACAGGCAATAGGGTATAATCCGATTTTCGATACCGCAAGCGCGACAGCAGCACCTCCGGCATCGGCCTTCCGCGAAGCGGAAATCACTCATCAAAATGAGCTGGCCTCCGCACCGCAAGGACTGCACACCAAATGTTCGCCCAAACAGCTTGTGCCCCTGTAGCGACTTGCATTCAATTTTTTGCGTCTCAACGCTAAAAAGGCACTTCTCTGCTCAGTGATTAAAATTTTTTGTCAATCGGAGATCCGCTATGCCTTCGCAAACATCAAAAAAACCAGCCACAAAGCCTGCAACCAAAACTGCGGTTAAGACTACGGCGAAAACTGCGGTTAAAACTGCCA
>ENA-OFCE01000163-OFCE01000163.1-metagenomes-genome-assembly--contig:-NODE-163-length-48678-cov-5.432532_pt1 | contig 48678 bp, 44 predicted proteins | sample MGYA00153388_OFCE01 | MGnify analysis MGYA00153388 | reverse complement strand
CGCGCTCACCGGCCACATGGTGCTCTCCACGCTCCACACCAACGACGCGCCCTCGACGATCTCGCGCCTGCTCAACATGGGCGTGGAGCCGTTTCTCGTCTCCGCTGCCGTGCGCGCCTTCCTCGCCCAGCGGCTGGTCCGGAAGCTCTGCCTCCACTGCAAGGTGCCGCGCGAGGTCAGTGAGCAGGATCGCCGGGATCTCGGCATCCCGCTGCACATTCCCGGCCAGGTCTATTCGCCGAAAGGCTGCGACCGCTGCCGCCTCACCGGCTTCTCCGGCCGGCTCGCGATCTACGAAATCATCCTGCTCACGCAACCCATGCAGGAACTCGTGGCCCACCGCGCGCAAGCCGTCGAGCTCCGCGCCCAAGCTGTCCGCGACGGCTACGTGCCGATGCGGGAATACGGCTGGCACAAGGTCATGAAAGGCGAGACCACGATCGAGGAGGTGATTTCAGTGACCTCTTCGGATATCGGCGGCGCGGAGTAGCGAGCTACGAGCATTGAATGCCAAACATCCAACATCGAAATGAAAGCCGAATTCACCGCCATCATCGAACCGGATCCAACCGGGGGCTTCTGGGCGATTTGCCCTGAGATCCCAGGCGCTAATGGCCAGGGCGAAACGATCGAAGAGACCAAGCAGAGCCTCAAAAGTGCAGTAGAGCTGCTTTTGGAGGATCGGACCGCAGACATTCTGAGAGGACTTCCGCCGGAGGCCATCCGGGAAACAGTTGTGATTGGATGAAACGCCGTGATCTGGAACGCAAGTTGAGGTTCTCCGGGTGTTTTTTGAAGCGGGAAGGCGCATCCCATGCCGTCTGGACCAACCCAAAAACCGGGGCCACCGAAACCGTTCCCCGGCATACGGAAATCAAGGAAAACCTCGCTCGGAAGATCTTAAAAAGCATGAACGCCGATTGAAGACAATTTCACCGTCAAATTCCCCAATGCCCCTCTTCGCCTACAAAGCCCTTGCCTCCAACGGCTCCGTCACCACCGGTGAAATCGACGCAACCGATCGACCCGAGGCGCTGCGCGTCCTGGATAAAAAGGGCCTGCAACCCGTCAATTTGAAGGAGTCCGCTGCGCCGGTGAAAAAGCCCGCCAGCAAGGGCAAGCCTGAGGAGTCGCTGCGGCAGAATTCCAAGGGTGAGAAGAAGGAAACCCCGATCCCCGATGGCCCGATCAAGCTCAAGCGCCAGGAGGTCGTCCTTTTCACCGAGGAGCTGTCCGACATGCTCAGCGCCGGCCTGCAGTTGGAGCCGGCGCTCCGGTCGATGGAGAACCGCCAGGAACTCGGCAACCTCAAGGCGGTCTCATTCAAAATCCGCCAGATCGTCCGGGATGGGGTGAATTTCTCCGTCGCACTCAAGAAGGTGAGCCCCAGTTTCGGGCCGCTCTATTGTTCGCTTGCCGCCGCCGGCGAGGCTTCCGGTGCGCTGGATGATATTCTCAAGCGCCAGGCGCATTATTTGAAAACCCTCGCCGAGCTGCAGGCCCGCCTGATCCTCGCGATGATCTATCCGGCCTTCCTGATCCTCGCGCTTTACATTCCGGTCGAAAGTCGGCTGGTCGATCGCGCGGTGTTGTCGAGCCCTGAAGGGCGCGCCTTGCCCGCGTTCGAGATGCAGCGCGACACCATCCTCAGCGAGGCGCGGGAGATCGCCCATGGCGACCGCGACGTGGGGTTCAATTCCCAATCGACCGGGCTCGCGCCGCGGATCCGCGATGCCGAGGGACGCTATGGCGCGCTTGGTGGTGGCCTCGCGATCCTCGCCGCATTCGCTGGCGCAGGTATCGCATTACGCCGCGTCGGGGTCGATTTCCGGGCTCGCGCCGGGGTTGAGCGCTGGGTGCTCGGGTTGCTGGTCGGCGCCTCGCTGATCGCGACCTTGACCACGCTCGGGATCGTCCTGTCCCTGCTGTTCGAGAGCTTGCGCTTTTTCAAGCTGGTCAGCCCGACCGAATTCCTGTTCGGTACCACTTGGAGCCCGCAGACGGCGCTTCGGGCCGATCAGTCCGGATCATCGGGCGCATTCGGCTCGGTGCCATTGTTCTGGGGAACTGCGTTCATCGGCGCGATCATCGCCATGATCGTCGCCATCCCCCTGGGGCTAATGTGCGCCATCTTCCTTACTCAATATGCCCCTGCCCGCCTGCGCTCATGGATCAAGCCGATCCTCGAGATTCTCGCCGGCGTTCCGACCGTGGTCTACGGTTATTTCGCCGCGCTGACCGTCGCGCCGATGGTCCGCGATCTCGGCCTGTCGCTCGGAGTTACCTCGGCGAGCAGCGAGAGCGCGCTCGCCGCCGGTCTCGTCATGGGCATCATGATCATCCCGTTCGTCTCCTCGATGGCCGACGACAGCATCGCCGCAGTGCCGCAGGCGATGCGCGACGGCAGCCTGGCGATGGGCGCCACCAAGTCGGAGACGATCAAGCGCGTTGTCCTGCCCGCTGCGCTGCCCGGCGTGGTCGGCGGAGTCCTGCTCGCGGTCAGCCGGGCGATCGGCGAGACGATGATCGTCGTCATGGCTGCCGGGCTTAGCGCCAACATGACCGCCAATCCGTTCGCCAGCGTCACCACCGTCACCGTCCAGATCGTCCAGTTGCTGACCGGCGACCAGGAATTCGACAGTGCCAAGACGCTCGCCGCGTTTGCCTTGGGGCTGGCGTTGTTCGTCATCACCTTGATCCTCAACCTGATCGCGCTGTTCGTGGTCCGTCGCTATCGGGAAGCATATGAATAGGCCGCGCACGCGCTGGACCGATGGGTCGATGGATCGGCTGGTTGCCAGGCGCAACGCGTCCGAGCGTCGCTTTCGCGCGCTTGGCTTCATCGCCGTCGCGCTGTCGCTCGCCTTCCTCGCTTTCCTGCTGTTCACGATGGGCGCCAAGGGGCTCGGCGGCTTCACCAGCACCGAGGCCAAGCTGACAATCGACTTCCCACGGTCGGACCTGATGCTCGATCCAGCGGCCCTGCGCGGGCCTAACGCCGCGCAGAACGCCGCCGGCGCCGACCTCGATTCAGTCATCGAACAAGCCGCAGTGGCGCGCTTTGGGTCAAGCGGCGGCGATTTGTTCGGCGGCGCGAGCATGCGCGACCTCGGCGACCAGCTTGTTGCCAATCCCGATTTGCTCGGCAAACGCGTCGATTTCTGGCTGCCATTGTCCGCCAAGGCCGACCTCGCGTCCAAGCATGGCGGCGATCCGGCCTATGAGAAATTGCTGTCGACGACCGAAACGCGCACGCGGTTCAACCTCCCTTTCCTCACCGCTTCCGACGCTACCGACGCCTCGGCGGCGGGCGTGTGGGGCGCGTTGAAGGGCAGTTTCCTGACGATTTTGGTGACGATCGCGCTCGCCTTCCCGATTGGCGTGCTGGCCGCGCTTTATCTCGAGGAGTTCGCTCCAAGGAACCGCTGGACTGACCTGATCGAAGTCAGCATCAACAACCTCGCCGCAGTGCCGTCGATCATCTTCGGCTTGCTCGGCCTCGCGGTATTCCTCAACTTCATGAATCTGCCGCGTTCCGCGCCGCTCGTCGGCGGGTTGACGCTGGCGCTGATGACCATGCCGGTGATTGTCATTGCCGGGCGCAATGCCATCACTTCCGTGCCGCCATCGATCCGCGATGCCGCACTGGGCGTCGGCGCGTCGAAAATGCAGGTCGTGTTCCATCACGTCCTGCCGCTCGCGCTGCCCGGCATTTTGACCGGAACGATCATCGGCCTCGCCCGCGCACTGGGCGAGACCGCGCCGCTGTTGATGATTGGCATGCGCGCGTTCATCGCTTCGCCCCCGGGCGGGATCACCGACCCGGCGACCGTGCTCCCGGTCCAGATCTTCCTGTGGTCGGACGAGGTCGACCGCGCGTTCGTCGAAAAGACCAGCGCCGCAATTATCGTCCTGCTCGTCTTCATGCTGATGATGAACGGGCTCGCCATCTATCTTCGCAACCGCTTCGAACGCCGCTGGTAAGGCCTCAAATATGATCGAAACCATCGTCCCCACCCCGCTCGACGTCGCCGAAACGGTCGAGCCCGTCATCCAGCGCGATCCCAAGATGACAGCTCGCGACGTCCATGTTTTCTATGGCGACAAGGAAGCTATCAAGGGTGTCGACATCGACATCCATGATGACAAGGTCACCGCCTTCATCGGCCCGTCTGGCTGCGGCAAGTCGACCTTCCTGCGCTGCCTTAACCGGATGAACGACACGATCCCCACGGCACGAGTGACCGGCGACATCGAGCTAGACGGCCAGAACATCAATTCGGCCGTAATGGACGTGGTCCAGCTTCGGGCCCGCGTCGGGATGGTGTTCCAGAAACCCAATCCCTTCCCCAAGTCGATTTACGAAAATGTCGCTTACGGCCCGCGCATCCACGGTCTTGCCCAGGGCAAGGCCGAGCTCGACGAGATCGTTGAAAAGTCGCTACGCCGTGCCGGGCTGTGGGACGAAGCCAAGGATCGGCTTCAGGATAGCGGCACCGCGCTGTCGGGCGGACAGCAGCAGCGGCTGTGTATCGCCCGGGCGATTGCGGTCGACCCCGAAGTCATCCTGATGGACGAGCCTTGCTCGGCACTGGACCCGATCGCCACCGCCAAGATCGAGGAACTGATCCACGCGCTGCGCGGTCGCTACGCCATCGCTATCGTCACCCACAATATGCAGCAGGCCGCGCGCGTGTCGCAACGCACCGCCTTCTTCCATCTCGGCGAGATCGTCGAATATGGCAAAACCTCGGAGATCTTTACCAATCCGCGCGAGCAGCGCACCCAGGATTACATCACCGGCCGCTACGGCTGATCGGAGCAGGACAATGGCCACCACTGGCGGACATACAATCAAGGCATTCGACGACGATCTCGATCGGTTGCGCGCACTCATCAGCGAGATGGGCGGGCTGGCCGAACATGGTATTCGCGAATCCCTGCGCTGCCTGGTCGAGCGCGACAGCGAGGGCGCGAGGCGCGTGGTCGAGGAAGATCGCAAGCTCGACGCGCTCGAGATCGAGACCGAACGCCGCGCGGTTCAGCTAATCGCGCTGCGGGCGCCAATGGCGGGCGATCTTCGCGATATCGTTGCCGCGCTCAAGATTTCGAGCGTGGTCGAACGGATCGGCGATTATGCCAAGAACATCGCCAAGCGCGTGCCCCTGCTCGACGAGATCGGCAATATCGAGCCGCTGTCGCTACTGCCCGAAATGGCGCGCATCGCCACCGAGATGGTCCATGACGTCCTGACCGCCTTCGTCGAGCGCGATGCCGCCGCGGCGCTGGAAGTGATCGAGCGCGACCAGAAGGTCGACGATTTCTACAATTCGATCTTCCGCACCTTGCTGACGTACATGATGGAAAATCCGCACAACATCGGCCAGTCGACCCATCTGCTGTTCGTCGCCAAGAACGTCGAGCGGGTCGGCGATCACGCCACCAACATTGCGGAAATGGTTTATTACGCCGCCACCGGCGAATATCTCGGTGATCGGCCCAAGAGCGACAATATATTGGGGGGATCACGATGACCGCGCGCCAACTCCTGCTGGTCGAGGACGACCGCGCGCTGGCCGACTTGATCGGCTTTCATTTCGAGCGTGACGGCTGGACGGTGACGCGCACCGGTGACGGCGAGGAAGCACTGATCCTGGCCGAGGAGGTTTCCCCCGGCCTCGTCATCCTCGACTGGATGATCGAGGGGATCAGCGGCATCGAAGTGTGCCGCCGCCTGCGCCGCAAGCCGGCCACCGCGGGCCTGCCGATCATCATGCTCACCGCACGCGGCGAGGAAGCCGACCGGATCCGCGGGCTGGAGACCGGCGCCGACGATTACATGACCAAGCCGTTCAGCCCCAAGGAACTGGTTGCGCGCGCCGCCGCCGTGCTGCGCCGGTCGCGCCCGTCGCTCGCCGCCGAACGGCTGGATTATGGCGGGATCGAGATGGACCTTTCGGCGCACCGGGTCCGCCGCGATGGCGAGGCGGTCAAGCTGGGGCCAACCGAATATCGCCTGCTTCGCCACTTGCTCGAGCGCCCGGGCCGCGTCTTCTCGCGCCAGCAATTGCTCGAAATGGCGTGGCCGCACAGCGAGGAGATCGAACTTCGCACGGTCGATGTCCACATTCGCCGCCTGCGCCAGGCGCTCGGCGACCCCGACCTCATCCGCACCGTCCGCTCGGCGGGCTACGCGCTCGATTCCGAAGGGCTTGCCTAAGCCGGGCCGTCGCCGCATGAGCCCACCTCATGGCGCGCAAGAACAAGACTAAGGGTGGCGGCAATCCCAATCGGCCGCGTTTCTGGGGCAAGCATGCGGTCGCGGCCGCGCTCGACAATCCCGAGCGGCGGGTGCTGAAAGCGTGGACCACGCTCGAGGCTGCGGGCTTCATGAATTTCCCCAAGGACCTCGTCGTGATGCGCGCCGAGGTGCCCGATCTCGGCCGGATGGTCCCCGCCGACGCGCCGCACCAGGGCGTAGTGATCGAGGTCGAGCCACTCGAGGACATGTGGCTCAGCGACCTGTTGTCCGAAGCCCCGGAGCGTGGGGTGTTGCTGGTGCTCGACCAGGTCACCGATCCGCATAATGTCGGCGCGATCCTGCGCTCGGCGGCGGCGTTCGGCGCGATCGGGATCGTCACGCAGGACCGCCATTCCCCGCCCGAGAGCGGTGCGCTGGCCAAGGCCGCGTCGGGCGCGCTCGAACGCGTGCCGTGGGTCCGCGTCGTCAACCTCGCCCGTGCGCTCGAGGAAATGGCCGAGGCCGGCTTCTGGCGGATCGGGCTCGCCGGCGACGCCAAGGACGATCTTAAGGCCGCATTGGGGCCGCAGCGGGTCGCGCTTGTCTTGGGCGCCGAAGGCCCCGGCATGCGCTCCAACACTCGCGAGCATTGCGATGCCCTCGCCCGCCTGCCGATCTCGACCGACATGGAAAGCCTCAACGTGTCGAACGCCGCCGCGGTCGCGCTCTACGCCGCCAGCGTCGCCTGATGGTCCGCACTGCCCAGTCCCTCAACCACAGCCTCGATGCACTCGCCGCGGTCGAACCCGCCTTCGCCCGGACCATCGCCAGCCACGGTCGCCCCGAGCCGCGCCTCAGCGAGCCGGGGGTCGAGAGCTTGCTCCGCACCATCGTCGGCCAGCAGGTCAGCGTCGCCGCCGCGCGCTCGATGTGGAACAAGCTCATCGCGAAATATGGCGAGCCGGTCGATTTGACCGCCTTGATAGCCGCAACCGACGAGCAACTCCGCGAAGCCGGCCTGTCGCGCCAGAAGGCGGGCTATGCGCGAAGCCTCGCCGGGCTGGTGCTGTCGGGCGAGCTCGACCTGACCACGCTGCCCGCCGACGATGAGGAAGCAATCGCCTTGCTGACCCGGATCAAGGGCATCGGCCGCTGGTCGGCGGAAATCTATTTGCTGTTCGCCGAGGGGCGCGGCGATGTGTGGCCGGCAGGCGATCTCGCGGTGCAGATCGAGCTTGGCCGGATGCTCGGCCTGGCCGAACGACCGAGTGAAAAGCAATTGCGCGAACTCGCCGAACCCTGGCGTCCCCACCGCGGCGCGGCGGCGGTGCTCGCCTGGCATAGTTACAACAATATCGGAACCGCGCTTTAAGCGACTAGTTGGCCGAGCTGCTCGTTCCGCCATAATTGGTGAACATCCGCCCGCCCCACGAACCGCTGAACCCGTCGTAGATCGCGCGCGCCGCCTGGGCGATGGTCGATGGCCGATCACTTCCGCCGCGCGCGAAGAACGCCACCGCGATCCGCCGCCCGTCGGGCATGGTGATGAAGCCGACATCACCGGTCATTCCGGTCAGCGTGCCGGTCTTGTGCTGGACCAGAGTCCCGGCCGGGAGCAACGCCTTCATCCGGTTCCGCCCGGTGACGCAGCGCGCCATCATCTCGAGCAAATAGGATCGGCTCTGCGGGCTCAGCAGGGGCCCATGGTCGATCTGCCGAAGCAGGCTGATCATCGACATTGGTGAGCTTGAATCGCGCCGGTCGAGCAAGTCGCGCGGCGAGCGCAGCAATTGCGCAATCGTCCGGTCGATGCGAATACCATACAGGCCGTTGAAATTGAGCCACGTCTGGACCGTCCCCGGTCCGCCGAGATTGCTGATCAACGCGTCGGTCGCGGCATTGTCGCTGCGGGTCAGCATCTGCTCGATCAGTTGCGCCGCCGATCGCCCGGCGATCCGGTCGCTTAGCGAGCGCCTGCCGTGATCGACCTGGCTGAGGAAGGTGCCCGCCACCGCCAGCTTGACCGTGCTGGCCATCGGGAACAGCCGGTCGCCGTTGATGCTGACGTTACGCCCGCTGGTCAAATCGACCGCAGCAATCCCGAAATCGCCCGACCGCGTCGACACCAGGTCGGCCAGCTGCCGCTCGACCGACATCAAGTCGGGCGACGATGCCGCGGCCGCCGGAGTGGCGACCATGGTCAATAGCAGGGACAAGACGACGGTCAGGCGCAGTGCGATCTCCATCTCAAGAATGAACGCTCTGCTTAAAGCTACGCGCTCAAATGGTTACAATCGGGTTAGGGCTGATCCGGTTTGATTGAGCGGCGAAACGAGTCCAAACCGTCCCATTATCGCCGAACGCCCTTCTCGTAGCGCCGAACGCCAAGGCCGTGCCACGATCGCGCGCCGCGATCGATCCGCAGCGGCGCCAGTTTCTCCTGCCCTTCAGCACCCTGCCCAACCAAGAAACCCGCCGCGCTCTGGCCTTCGCCGCTCGACCAGCGATAGCGCACGCTGATCGCGACCAGGGGCATGAACAATTTACGCCCCTCATATTCATATTCGCTGATCGCCGATAGCGGCAGCCGGACTGCGCTGCGCAGCGGAATCCGGGCGTAGGGGATGATCTGCGGGATCGGGTCGCTGACCGTCGCTTCGGCGGTGAAGAACGCGCTCAGCTCGACATCCTGGCTCGCCCCGGCGTTAAGCAATTTCGCCTCGACGATCACGTCGCGGGCCGCCGCACTGCCCGAATTGTAGAGCACCACCTCGAAGGCGATCGCTGCGCCTTGGTCGTCGAGCAAGGCACGATCGGGGGACAGTTCGACGTCGATCCACGGCCGCAGGCCGGTCGAGACGATCCCACCGGGAATGATCGGGTCGGGGCGCGGCTGGACCGGCGCTGGTGGAGGCGGCATCAGCGTGGTCGGCAATGGCTTGCGACCGCTGATCGACGGTGTCGGGGCGGGGCGCGGGGCGAAGGCTAGCGGCGGCTCGGTGCGCGGTTGGGGTTCAGGCGCAGGTTCGAGGACGATGTCGATCGGCGCATTGCCGGCGGCCTGGAGTTCGCCGCCCCGCCGCCGCCTGAACCACATGAACGCCGCCCCCGTAGTTGCCAGCAACGCAATCGCCCACGGCAGGATGGACCAGCCGGTCGGCTCGGTCGCGACTGCGGAGGTGGCCAGATCACTCATCACCGGCGTCACTTCGCCGACTGTCGGCGCGGCGCTGGTATCGGGCAGCGTTGGCGGTCGACGAAACAGGTCGTTTGCAACCACGTTCGGCGCGGCTGGCTTGGCTATGGCGGGCGCTGCTGCGGCTGGCTGACCCGAACGAGGCGCTGGAGCGGAGGTGGTCGGAGCGGCAATTGGCCTGGTCGGGGCAACATTGGCCGGTGCGGGCTTGTCGGCCGGCTTGGTGACCGTCCCCTTGAGCGAGAAGTTGGACAATTCGCCCGGGCCGATATCGGTCGGCTTGGGCGCGGGGGGACCGGCGACCGAGAAATTCTCCTGCGCCGCAAGCGGTCCCGCCGCCAGCGACACAGCCGCCAGCGTCAGGCCAACGCCCGCCATCACTTTCGCTCGATGATTCAGCAGTTGATCCTTCACGCTGGCCTATTGGCCCGACTAGCCCCTCGCATCAAGCGCGGACTGGCGGGTCAATGCTTAGCGCGCGTCGACCAGCACCAGTTCCGCGTCCAAATCCGCTCCGGCTTCGACCGTCAGCCGCGCTTCGCCGGTGATCGCCACCCCGTCGCGCGCCTCGACGAGCACATTGTTGACCGTCACTTTGGCGCTCGACACCAGATATTGATGCCGCGCCGGGTCCAACTCGACCTCGACCGACCGACCCGCGGGCAGGTTTGCACCAAACAACCTTGCGTCGGCGTGAATGGTCAGCGTCCCGTCGGCAGGATCGCCGCTTGCAAGCAATTGGAATTGCCCGTCGCGACTGTCCTTGGGGAACGGCATTGCCCCCCAGGCGGGCGCGACCCCCGGCTGGTCGCTCTCGATCCAGATCTGGAACAAGGTGGTCGCCTCATTCTCGCGATTATATTCGCTATGGGTCACGCCGCTGCCCGCGCTCATCACCTGCACGTCGCCAGCCTCGGTGCGGCCCGTGTTGCCAAGCGAATCCTGGTGCGTGATCGCGCCCGAGCGGACGTAAGTGATGATCTCCATGTCCTGGTGCGCGTGCGGCGCGAAGCCCGACTGACCGGCGATCGTGTCGTCGTTCCACACCCGGATCCGGCCCCACGCCATGCGCTCGGGGTCGTGGTAATCGGCGAAGCTGAAATGGTGGCGGGCATCGAGCCAGCCGTGATTGGCATGGCCCAGCGTAGCGAAAGGGCGGATGTTGATCATGACCTCAAGATGCGCGTTTCGAGCGGCGCTTCAAGTATCAACGATGTTACTTGCTGCTCGCTTCATAGATGCCGTCCCATCCCGCCGACGGCGGATTGGCGGCAAAGGCGGCGATGCGGTCGCGGTACAGCATCACCAATTTGGTCAGGCCGAAGGTCGCCGCAGCTTGCTCATTGGCATCGTTGAGCTCCGCCGCGAGCGCCCATTTCTGGGTATAATATGCTTCGATTACAGCAAGATGCGCCTTTTCGAACGACATAAATCCATATGATGCTCCCATTGCGACGTCACCCAGCAAGACATGCACTGTCTCCGCCGCGTCGCGCCCCACCACCCGCACCCGATCGATCGGCAAGGTCGCAAATTCACTGAGGTTCTTGGCCAGCGCGTCGCCCATCAGGATCGACACGCCATAATATTTCGACAATCCCTCGAGCCGCGAGGCGAGGTTCACCGGATCGCCGATCAGCGAGTAAGACAAGCGCCGCTCCGACCCGATATTGCCAACGCAGCACGGCCCCGAATTGAGCCCGATGCCGATCTTGACCTCGCCCGGCCAGGTTCCGTCACCGCGCCCGATCATCTCCTCGTTGAGCGCTTTGAGCCGCTCCTGCATCGCCAGCGCCGCGCGCGCTGCATTGACGTGATGGTCGGGGTCGTCGAGCGGCGCGTTCCAGAACGCCAGGATCGCATCGCCGATATATTTGTCGATCGTCGCTTTATAGCCGAGCAGCAAATCGGTCATCGGTGTCAGGAAGCGGACCAGGAAGGCGATCACTTCGTTGGGCGCGAGCCGCTCGGAAATGCGAGAGAAGGAGCGGATGTCGGCGAACAAGACGCTCATGTCGCGCTCGGTCCCGCCAAGCTCGAGCAGCGCCGGATCGTCGGCGATCCGTTTGACCAATTCGGGCGACAGATAGCGATCGAATGCATGGTGGATATACGCCCGCTGCCGCTCCTCGCGATAGAAAGTCAGGATCGTCTGGACCAGATAGGCCGCCGCAACCGCCAGCGCGGGCCACGTTGGGTCGAGCAGGAATTGATGCGCGGTGTAGGCGTACCAGCTCCCCGCCCCGGTGAGCAGGATCGCCCCCGCGCCGACCGCGGCGCCCTTGACCGCGCCGATCCGCGGCACCAGCACCGCGATCCCGATCCCCAGGATCAGCAGCAGCGCAATCTCCAGCCCCGGTGCCCAGTCTGGCCGGATCAGGAAATGGCCGAGGATCATCTGCTCCGCCGCCTGGACATGGACCATTACCCCGAGTTCGCGGTCCTGCAGCGGGGTGGCGACCAGATCGCGCAAGCCGATCGCCCCCGCGCCGACGAAGATGATCCGCCCGTCGACATCGTTCTTGAGTTGCTCCGGGCTGAGCGCGCCCGTGAGTATCTTCCACGCCGGGATCACCCGCCCCGGCACCGGCGCAGTGTAGCGCATCCACAAATCGCCCGACCGAGTAGTCGGCACTTCGAATTGCCCGACCTTCAATGACACGACATCGCCCGCCCCGCCGATCTCGCCGCTGCCATCGCCGGTCTTGACGATTACCGCCCCCGCGCCCTGCGCCACCCGCAGCGCCTCGAGCGACAAGGATGGCACGATCGCCGCCCCATTGTGTGCGATCAGCGGCGCCCGACGGACGATGGCGTCGCTGTCGGTCGCGATGCTGACGAAGCCATTGCCCGTCGCCGCCGCCTGCAGCCCCGGCAAGGGCGGGATCGCGTCGCTGAACTCGGCGAGATGCGTCGGCTCGCCCCCCGAAATCGCGAACCCGGCCTTGGGCTCGACCGTTCGGCCATATTGATCATGGGTTAGGAAAAATCCGGTCACCACCGGCGATTGGGCAAAGCTTTTCGCCAGCAATTCGTCATTGTCGGGCAATCGCGCCAGCGTCGCCCTTGCTTGCGGGTCGAGCGCCAGTCGCTTCGCCAGTCGTGGCGGCGAGGTCCGGTCGGGCTCGGACAGCACTACGTCATAAGCAATGACCGCTGCCCCCGCTGCGGTGAGCTTGTCGGTCAGCGCGGCAATATCGGTCCGCGGCCATGGCCATTGCCCGAGCCGACGGATCGTCTCCTCGTCGATATCGACGACGCGTACGCCGGCATCCTCATACTCCCGCGGCTCGATCCGCTGGAAATTGTCGAAGATTGCAAAGCTCATTCGCTCGAGCGCGGGGGCGATCAGCGGCAGTGGGAACAAGGCGAGCAACGCCACCAGCAGCACCGCGATCACGCCCGGAAGCGCCGCCCGGCGGTCAGCCTTGCCCCGGCGTTCGACCATTCGCCCCACCCCCCTATGCCGATTCACCATGTTATGACATGATGTCGTCATCTTCATCGACGATGACGGTTGCTAAACGAGGGCAAGTTCGGGGGGAAGCGTGTTGAAACACAGTTGCTCATTATTGCGCGCCGGGGTCGGTATGATGATCGCCGCCGGGGCGGTTCCTGCATTCGCGCAGAGCGAGCCTGATATCGACGCGTTGATCGCCGAGAGCCAGAGCCCTGCCGATGCCATCGCCACCGCTCGCCAGCAAACTATCGCCGGGAACCTGACCGGCGCTGCAGCGACACTCGAACGGGCGTTGCTCGACAATCCCAACGCCAATGATGCGCGGCTGCTCTATGCCGCCACCTTGTGCCGCCTTGGCGATCCGCAGGGGGCGCGGATCGAGATCGGCAAGCTCGACCGGCAGGACATCAGCCAGGCGATGTTCGACGAAACCAATCTCGCCTGCGGCGGTGCGTTTCACCAGCCCGCCCCGGCCGATGCCGACAGCGCCTCGGGGGTCAGCGGCGAAGTCTATGGCGGGCTGGCTTACGACCATGATGCTGCCGGCGCGCTCGCGCTGCAGACCGAATTCTTCGGATCGGCGGTTCGCGACGACGGCTTCAGCATCATCAGTGGCGCGCGGCTTGGCGTTCGCTCTAACGGCTATGCCAATCGCGGCGGGCTCTATGGCGCGTTCGACGTGACCTCGAAACATGACATCAGCGGGCCGCAGCTCGACTATGACATTGGTGAATTGCGATTCGGCTATGGCAGCTACGGCGGCGATGTCGGCTTTTCGATCGGCCCGGTGGTGCGGCACATCCGCTTGTTCAACGACCCCTACGTCACTGAATATGGCGGGCAAGGCGAATTATTATTTGGCGGCGATACGGGGCACCATGTCCGGCTTCGCGCCGAAAGCGTCTACCAGAATTACGACCATCGCGGTTTCCCCGGTAACGACGCCGATGGCGCGCGCTTCGATCTTTCGGCGGCATACGAAACGCGGGTCGGGCAGCGCGGCTATTTCACCATCGGCGCGGCGGGCGAATATAAGGACGCCCGCGAGCGCAACTTTGGTTACTTCGGCGGTCGGGTATTTGCCGCTTACCAGCGCAGCTTCGCCAACCACGATTATCTAACCCTGTCGGGTACGCTTCGCCACATCGATTTCCGCAACGATGCAATGGTTGCCGACCGCAAGGATACGCGCGCTTACGCCCGCCTCGCTTATGCCATAGCGCTCGGCACCAGCGGGCTGTTTGTCGAGGGCGCCGCGACCTACACTTATCGCCGCGCCGCAGTCGACGGCCCGTTCAAGCTGCGCACCTATCGCAGCCCGGGCGCGGAAGTGCGCGTGATCTGGAAATTCTGATGATGAGGGAAATCACCATGACCCGCTTTGCTGTCGTTTCACTGGCGCTCGCCGCAAACCTCGCCTTGGCCGGTGCCGCCAACGCCGCGACCGTTGGTATCAACGCCGCGATCCGGAACAAGGTGATGGTGCGCGCCGTGACCGATCCCGCTGCTCACCCTGCAATCCTCAAGGCGCGGGTCGGGCTTGGCGACCAGGTCCAGACCGCCAACGCCTCGGTGCTCCAGATCCTGCTGCTCGACCGCAGCAATTTCACCGTCGGCTCGAACGCCCGGGTGACGATCGACCGCTTCGTCTATGACCCCAACCGAAGCGCCAGTGCGGTTGGAGCAACGGTTGCCAAGGGTGCGTTCCGGTTCATCTCGGGCCGCTCGATCCACAACATGCCGGGCCAGACCGCGATCCGCACGCCGGTCGCCTCGATCGGGGTGCGCGGGACGATGGTCGAAGGCGCGGTTGGGGAAGATGCCGCCAGGATCGCGGCCAAGGAAGCCGGAGCTGCCGGCGGCAAGGTCGATCCTGCAACCGCCAGCCTGATCGTGCTGCGCGGCCCCGGCGCAACGACGACCGAACCCGGCGGCGCAATCGACATCACCGCCGATGGGCAGACCATCGCGCTCGACCGGCCGGGCCTCGCTCTGTTCGTGCCAGGTCCCGACCAGAAGCCGATCGGGCCGTTCATGCTGTCCGACGCAGGACTGCTCGCGCTCCATGCGTTGCTGCGCACCACGCCCGATTCGCGCGAAGGCAAACGGGCGATCGATTTCGATGGCAACCCGATCGTCGACAAGACACTCGAGACCGTACCGGTATTTCGCGGTAACTAAATCGCTTTGAGCCCCGCGGCGTAACGCGCTGCTTTGGCAGCATAATGCGCGGCGGAGACGGCCAGCGCCGCGACTTCACCGTCGGTCAGCGCGCGGATTGCGCGCGCCGGCGATCCGACGATCAGCATCCGTGGTTCGAATACTTTGCCTTCGGTCACCAGCGCCCCTGCGCCGACCAGACATTGCGCCCCGATCATCGCGCCGTTGAGCACGCGCGCGCCCATCCCGATCAGCGCTTCGTCGCCGACTGTGCAGCCATGCAGAATCGCCTGGTGGCCAACGGTGGCGCGCGCGCCAATGGTCAGCGGCGCGCCGGGATCGCTATGCCCGACCGCGCCGTCCTGAACGTTTGATTCTTCGCCGATGACGATCGGCGTATTATCCGCGCGGATCACCGCCCCGAACCACACGCTCGCCCGCGCGCCCAATCGCACGTCGCCGATCAGGTCGGCCGATGGCGCGGCCCACGCGCCGTCGCTCAAGCTGGGGGCGGTCCCGTCGATTGCGTAAAGCGGCATGGCCTTATCCTATCGCCGACTGGCCGACGCGTCGATGGCCTGCCCCGGATCAGGACGCGGGCACCCCCGGATTCATTAGCTGTTAGTGATTTTGCGCGACCGTCGACGGACAAGCCATGACCAGAACGCGCGCTCTCCTTGCCTTCCTCGCCACCGCGTTGGCCGGCGCTGCCCCGTGCCTTGCCGCGAGCGCCTCGAGCAAGCTGCCGCCGAGCATGGCTGAGCGGATCCTCGAACTTCACAATCGCGAGCGCGCTGCGGTCGGCGCGCCACCATTGGTGTGGGATGACAAGCTCGCCCGGTCAGCCGCAAGCTATGGCCCGACGCTTGCCAGCCTGCGCCACCTGCAGCATTCGCCGCGCGATACGCGCCCCGGGCAACGCGAGAATCTGGCGATGGGGTCAAGCGGCTATTACGGCTATGAAGCGATGACCGGCTTCTGGATTGCGGAAAAGCGCAACTTCACGCCCGGCCAGTTTCCCAACGTCAGCCGCACCGGCAATTGGGAGGATGTCGCGCATTACACTCAGATGATCTGGAAGGGCACGACCAATGTCGGCTGCTCGCTCCAGCATGGCGGCGACCTCGACTATCTGATCTGCCGTTATTCGCCGCCGGGCAATGCCGATGGGATGATCGTCCCCTGAAGCGATTATTTGGTGATCGTCACCACGACATCGCCACTCCGCTTGAGCACCGCCGTCGTCACATCGCCATCGACCCGCGACAGCCGCAAATCGATCCGCGCATCGCCGACCGCAATGTCGCGAATGGTGAGATCATCGAGGAACTTGGGCAATACCGGATGATCGAGTTGAAGCGACGAGGATTGCGGATCGACCTGGCAGCCGATCGCCGCCGCAACCAAAGCGAATGGGGTCGCCGCCGCCCACGCCTGGGGCGAACAAGCAACTGGATAAGAGGTTGGGCCCTGCCGCCGTCGCCGTTCGAAGCCGCAGAATAATTCGGGCAATCGGCGAAGATCGTCATAGATTGCCGAATCGAAGATTCCCTCGAAGATCGCCAATGTTTCCTTCTTATGGCCATAGCGCGCCAAGCCGAGCGCGATCAGGCCATTGTCGTGCGGCCAGATCGACCCGTTGTGGTACGACATCGGATTATAGCGCGCTTCGCCGACCGCGATGGTGCGCACTCCCCATCCCGAGTTGAACCGCTTGCCGGCGAACAAGGTCGCAATGCGAGCAGCATGTGCGGGCGACGCGATTCCCGCGAACAGGCAATGGCCGGCGTTGGAAGCGAGCACTTCGCATGGTCGCTTGTCGCCATCGAGCGCGAGGGCGTAAGTGCCTAATTCCTCTATCCAAAATGCGGCCTGGAACTTGTCTTGCAGATCGTCCGCCTCAGCCGCGAGCTTGGCCGACAGGTCGCTGTCCCCGATCCGTGCAGCAAGCACCGCCGCGCCCTTCTTGGCCGCGAACACATAGGCCTGGACTTCGCATAGTGCGATCGGTCCCTGAGCAAGCCGCCCGTCGCTGTGGAAGATGCTGTCCGAACTGTCCTTCCAGCCCTGGTTGGAAAGCCCCTTTTCGGTCATCCTCGCATATTCGACGAAGCCGTCGCCATCGACGTCGCCATAGGTATCGATCCACTCGATCGCGGCGAGGATATTCGGCCAAATCTCGCGGATCGTATCGATATCGGCGGTGCGCTCGTAATATTGCGCCGCGAGCATGACGAACAATGGCGTCGAATCGACCGATCCGTAATAGCGCCGGAACGGCACCTCGCCGAGCGCTGCCATTTCGCCGCCCCGCCGCTCGTGGAGAATCTTGCCCGGCTGGGCGTCGGATGCCGGGTCGACCTCGGTCGCTTGCAGGCTGGCCAGTGTGTTGAGCACTCCGCGTGCAAAATAAGGCGCGCACCACATCATCAGCATTGCGGTGACGATCCCGTCGCGGCCGAAGATCGTGCTGTACCATGGCACCCCGGCGTAGGGGTAAGGCCCATGCTCGGTCTCGGTCACCAGCATGTCGAGGTCCGACCAAGCGCGCGCGATCACCGCGTCGAATTGCGGATTGCTGCTGTCGAGGCTGGCGCGCTGCGACGCCATTTCGCGCCGTTCCTTATGAGCCGAGCGAAACGCCTCGGCGATGCTCTCGACCGCCGGTTGCTCGCCGTCGATCAGGCAGCAGGTGCGGATAACGATCCCCTGCTCGGCCTCGGCATCCAGATCCATGTCCCAATGCGCGGTCCGGTTACCAAGCGCGCTCGGCGGAGGCGTAAACTCGACCAAAGTACGACGAACGACATGATCGAGCCCGACGTAGCGAAACTCCACCTCAGCATCCGACACGCGGCGGAACGACTGGGTCCCGCGCTTGAGCCGCCGCGTTCCGCGCACCTCGAACAGATCGGCGAAGTCGGCATCGAACGCGATGTCGATCGCGATCGCCCGCCCGATTGGACCGTAACCGCGCACCCGCAACCGCTCGAACGAGGCATTGTCCTTGAGGAATTTGACCCGCGACAAATGCACCGATTCGCGTTGCAGCCAAACCCGGCCTTTGTCGGTGTGCAAATCGGCGTTGGTCAGGTCGACCACCATTGCGCCATTGTCGTCGAGCAACACCGATCCGAGCTGGAGCGGCACCGCCCCGCCGAGCCGCAAGGTGAATTCCGACAAGAAGCGTGTGTCCTTGTAAAACAGGCCGTCGGGCCCGAGCGCGCCGCCTGCGAAATTGCCCTGGCTGTCGAATACTGCGAACAGATCGTCATGCTTGAGCGTGCGCAAGGTGCGCTCGACCAGGCTTTCGGTCGCCTCGATATGATAATCTTCTTTATGCCTGACCGACATAGGAAATGGCGGGGGCTCCGCCGTGGTCATCGTCTCGCTCAAAGCATCAGCCCACCAGCAAAAGAGGTTCCCGAAACTGGGTCCGATCCTGCATGGTCGAGCCGGTAAAGAGACGCAAATAATCTTCGGCCATCCGCCGCGCCGTAAACCGTTCCTCGAAACAGCTGCGAACGGACTGGCGCGGCAATTCGCCCGCCAACGTAACTGCTTCAACCGCTTCGTCGATCGAGTTGACCAGGAACCCCGACCGCCCGTGATCGATCACTTCGGGGGTCGATCCGGTCTGCCACGCGATCGTTGGCGTTCCCGCCGCCATCGCCTCGATCATCACCAGTCCGAACGGCTCCGGCCAGTCGATCGGGAACAGCAAGGCACGAGCGTTGCCGAGGAACGCGGGTTTGTCCAAATCGCCAATTTCGCCGATGAATTCGATCAGCGGATGATCGAGCAGTGGCTCGATCTCCTTGGCGAAATATTCCTTGTCGGCATGATCGACCTTGGCCGCCATCTTGAGCTTCATCCCCGACTTGAGCGCGATCTCGATCGCCCGATCGGGGCGCTTTTCGGGGCTGATCCGTCCAAGGAAGGCGAGATAATCGCCGCCGTCTGGGGAGAATGGAATGAGTTGCTCGGGAAGGCCGTGATAGACCGTGCCGACGAAATTGGCCTCGGGCACGGGGCGGCGCTGGTCGTTGGAAATGCTGACCAGCCGCGCCTCGGGAAAGTGGGTGAAACCGGGCAGGAAGTCGGGCATATCAAGCCGACCGTGAAGCGTCGTCAGGCACTTGCCCGCGAGATGTTTGAACAACGGCAAATGCACGAAATCGACGTGGAAATGGATGTAATCATATTTTTCGGAGTCGGTGAACACCTGGTCGATCATCGCCACCGTGTAAGCGACATGGCCATTGATTCCGTCGAGCCGCAGCCCGCGCTGCGCGCAGGGGATGAGCTTGGCCGACGTCTCGCTGTCACCGCTGGCGTAAAGCGTCACGTCATGGCCGAGGTCGACCAAGGCTTCGGTCAGCCACCAGATAACTCGTTCGGTCCCGCCATAGAGTTTTGGCGGAACGGCTTCGGCAAGTGGCGCGACTTGGGCGATGCGCATGAATTTACTCCTAGTACCCGACGACGCCAGTTCAACGAAAGGCCGCCCCGACTGTTCCGCCGCCGTTACGCTTGCCAAAGCTGGCGGCGCAGCTAGGCAAATCGGCGATGACCGATCTTCCTGCCCCTCCCGCCGATTTGCTCGACCAGGTGTCGCTGTTCCTCGACTTCGACGGGACTTTGGTGGATTTCGTGATCGATCCGAACAAGGCGACGGTCGACGACCGATTGCGGGCCTTGCTTGGTCGGCTGGCACAGCGCCTCGACGGGCGGTTTGCGATCCTCAGTGGGCGTTCGCTCGATGAGTTGACCGACCGCCTCGGCCTTGGCCCGATCGCGATGGCTGGATCGCATGGTCTCGAACGCCGCGCCGCTGACGGCCTGGTCACACGCGCCCCCACCCCAGCCGGCCTGGCGATCGCCATCGATGCCGCTTGCGCTTTTACCGACCAGCAAGGCTTGCTGCTCGAGGTCAAGGCCGCCGGCGTTGCGATCCATTATCGCGACGCGCCGCACAACGAGCCGCTGGTCGATGAATTTGCCCGCGCGTTGGCGGCGCGCACCCACCTCGAATTGCAATCGGGCAAGTGCGTCCGCGAGCTGAAGGTGCCCGGCGCCGACAAGGGCGACGCAGTTCGTGCATTCATGACGGAACCGCCGTTCGCCTCCGGGCGTCCTGTTGTCATGGGTGACGATCTGACCGACGAACATGCGTTTGAAGCCGCCGCCGCGCTTGGCGGGTGCGGCGTGCTGATCGGCGATCCCCGCCCGACCGCGGCGCATTTCCGCTTGCCGACGGTCGATGCGACGCTTGCCTTCCTCGGGGCCGTGGCATGAAGTCGCTGACCCTGTGGCCGATCGGCAATTGCCAGGTCAGCGCGTTGGTCGACGATGCTGCGGGCATGGTCTGGGCCTGCCAGCCGCAAGTCGACGGCGATCCCTTGTTCTGCTCATTGCTCGACCCCAAGCGCGACACGCCGCCCGATCTCCCGGCCGGCGAGTGGCGCATCTACTTGAAAGACCAGGTCAGCGCCGAGGCCAGCTATCTGGCCAACACCGCAATCCTTTCGACCATCCTGACCGACGAGCGCGGCGCCAAGGCCGAAGTGATCGACTTTTGCCCGCGATTCGAGCGGCGCGGGCGGATGTATCGCCCGGTGTCGTTCGTCCGCCTCGTCCGCCCGGTGAAGGGCAGCCCCCAAGTCAGAATCGCGCTCAATCCGGCGACGGATTGGGGTGCCAAAGATGCTGAGCATACCAACGGCACCAATCACATCCGCTTCCTCACCGAACCGCAGCCGCTTCGACTGACCACCGACGCGCCGGTTGGGCGGCTGATCGACGGGCGCAGCTTCCGGCTCGAGCGCACCCTCTCCTTCTTCCTCGGTCCCGACGAGCCGTTCGTCGGCAATGTCGAGGTCGAGGTTGCGCATATGCTCCACGATACCCGTCGCCACTGGAAGCATTGGGTGCGCGGGCTCGCCATCCCACTCGACTGGCAGGAGGTCGTGATTCGCGCCGCGATCACGCTTAAATTGTGCCAGCATGAGGAGACCGGCGCGATCGTCGCCGCGCTCACTACCTCGATCCCCGAGCATGACGGATCGGAGCGCAATTGGGACTATCGCTACTGCTGGATCCGCGACGCTTATTACACCGTCCAGGCCTTGAACCGGCTTGGCGCGCTCGACGTGCTCGAGGCCTACCTCAGCTACCTGCGCAACATCATCGACCATAGCGAGGGCGGTGAAATCCAGCCGCTCTATAGCGTCAGTGGCGAAGGCGAGCTCACCGAGACTTTCGCTCCCGGTCTCGCCGGATATCGCGGGCTTGGGCCGGTGCGGGTAGGCAATGCGGCTTATTCGCAAATCCAGCACGACGCTTATGGCCAGATCGTCCTGTCGAGCGCGCAGGCCTTCTTCGACCAGCGCCTGCTGCGCCCGGCCAGCGCCGACGATTTCGCCGCGCTCGAACAGGTCGGTGAGCGCGCGCTGGCGTCGTTCGACCAGCCCGACGCCGGTCTGTGGGAATTTCGCACCAAGTCGGCGGTCCACACCTACAGCGCGGTGATGTGCTGGGCGGCATGCGACCGGCTGGCGAAGATCGCCACTAATCTCGGGCTCGGCGACCGCGCCGGCTATTGGCGCAAGGCCGCCGAGCGCATCCGCAAGGCGATCGAGAAAAAAGCCTGGATTGCGGGCGAGGGTCGCTTTTCGGCGATCTGGGGCGGCTCGGAACTCGACGCCAGCCTGCTCCAGCTCAACGACCTGCAATTCCTTGCCGCCGACGACCCGCGTTTCGTCGCCACCTTCGGCGCGGTCGAGTCGGGGCTTCGCCGCGGCGACCACATGCTGCGCTATTCGACCGAGGATGACTTCGGCCTGCCCCAGACCGCGTTCAACTTCTGCACTTTCTGGCTGATCGAAACCCTGCACTTCGTCGGCCGCACCGCCGAGGCGCGGACATTATACGAAGCAATGCTCGAGCGGCTGACCCCGGCGGGCCTGCTGAGCGAAGACACCGACATGGAAACCGGCGAATTGTGGGGCAATTATCCGCAAACCTATTCGCTGGTCGGGCTGATCAACTGCGCCGTCCTGCTGTCGCGCCCGTGGAGTGCGGTGCGGTGAGCCGGCTGATCATCATGTCCAACCGGGTCAGCGCTCCCAAGGCGCGCAGCGGCAGTGCCAGCCAAGGCGGGCTCGCCGTCGCGATGAGCTCCGCCTTGCGCGAAAGCGGCGGGATCTGGTTTGGCTGGTCGGGCGAGGTCACCGATACCTTTACCGGGCGAATGAACATCAGTCGCGATGCCGGCGTGACCACTGCAACGGTCGATCTCGAGCCCCAGGATATCGATGAATATTATAACGGTTACGCCAACCGGACGCTGTGGCCCCTGTTCCATTACCGCATCGACCTGGCCGAATTCGACCGCAGTTTCGGCGCCGGCTATGAGCGCGTCAACCAGCGCCTCGCCTCGACCGCGCTGCCGCTGATCGAGCCCGACGACCTCATCTGGGTGCAGGATTATCACCTCATCCCGCTGGGCGACCAATTGCGCCAGATGGGGGTCACCAACCGCATCGGCTTTTTCCTCCACACGCCGTGGCCGCCGCATCGCTTGCTGACGGCGTTGCCTTACCACCGCCGTCTGGTCGAATCGATGCTGGCCTACGACCTGATCGGGTTCCAGACCGACGATTGGCTCGAAAGCTTCCACCATTATGTCGAGTGCGAAATGGACGGGAAGGTCGATGCCGACGGCATCGTCACGGTCGGCGACCGGGTGGTCCGCACGGGCGCTTTCCCGATTGGCATCGACGCTTCCGAAATCGATGACATGGTCACCAGTCACGACGCGATCGAGGCGCAACGCACCATTCGCGACAGCGCCAAGGGCAAGAAGGTCATCATTGGCGTCGATCGGCTCGATTACACTAAGGGACTGGTCCAGCGGTTCGAAGGTTATGGCCATTTCCTCGACGAGCATCCCGACTGGCAGCACCGCGCGTTCCTGCTGCAAATCGCGCCGGCCTCACGCGGGGCGGTCCATACCTATGAGGACATCCGCGCCGAACTCGACGGTGTGTCGGGGCGGATCAACGGCCATTTCGCGCAGGTCGACTGGGTGCCGATCCGCTACGTCAACCAAAGCTATCCGCGCGCTGGCCTTGCCGGCCTGTTCCGCGGGGCTGACGTCGCGCTGATCACGCCGCTGATCGACGGGATGAACCTTGTCGCCAAGGAATATGTCGCGGCGCAGGACCCCGAGGATCCGGGCGTGTTGATCCTCAGCAAGTTCGCCGGCGCGGCGTTGCAGATGACCGATGCGTTGCTGGTCAACCCCTACAGCAAGGACGCGATCAGCGACGCGCTCGCCACCGCGCTCGCCATGCCGCTCGATGAGCGCAAGCGCCGCTGGCGGGCGTTGATGGCCGGGGTGTCGAACGACAATGTCCACCGCTGGCGTGAGGATTATCTGGCCGCCTTGGGGGGCCGCACGCCGATCGCTCAGTGATCGTTCGGCATCCGCTGATCGGAGATTTCCAACTAGATTGAAATCGACAGCGCGCCGAGCCGACTGACCAACAAAAGGTGCCAGGAGAGGACTAACATCTGCAACCTAGTGAACTGAATTTATTGTATTTTCCTGGGCTCATCTAGGGAGTGGCCCTTAAAGTGGCCCCCAGAAGCATTTTCATGCTGATTTCGAACGTACATATGAACGTTTGACGAGCCCAAGCTAAAGGTTGTTTTGCAGCTGTCAATTGACGCGGTTTGGCCAGGAGACGCTCGGGACTCTTCGACAGGTTACAGACCTTGCCCCCTGTCAGCGCCAGCGTAATTTAACTGAAGCAGCGTGTCAGCCATCAGTTTACAGCCGTCCACCGAAACCTGACGTTCAAGGAGTTCGGATTGACGCCAAAGGTCACCCGGAGATCATTAAATGAGCCAGACAAGCGCGTCGTTGCCTCCGCACCCAGGATCCCTGCTTCTAACTACGCTCGATCACCTCAATTGTACGAGAGCAGTTGCAGCTCGCCTCCTCGGGCTGTCCCGTCAGACGCTCTATGAGATCACCGGAGAGAAGCAGGCGATCACGCCCAGCGTTGCGCTGCGAGTGGCCGAACTGACAGGGACGGCGCCGGAGAAGAGGTTAGATATGCAGCAGGTGCATGATTTGGCGGTTGCACGCGTCTATTGTCGCAGCTTGCTCCAAAAAGTGCCCCAACTTGAAGAGCGTTGGTGAGAATGATGTTTTTTTGGCGCCGGGGCCCTTGCAAATGGCGGCTGCGACACAGCGGCGAACCAATCGTCGCGGAAGCTGGGAAGCCTTTGCAGTTGGGCTATGAGCAAATCCCAGCCGACCAGTTCCTCATGAAACGTCCACACTTTGTCACCGACAACCACGTCGCAGCAGATTAGGTCGGTAGTGATTTGGTCCCGCTTGTAAAACGTGACCTTGGCGATATTCGGCAGCGGCAGTCGGGTAAGCAGGTCTTTATCGATTCAGGTCATTGGCCTGTTGTGGCTGGTCGTTCTTGTGTCCGCAATGGGTCGAAAGCGGACCTCCGCTTAGCGCACCAAAGTGCCGGAGCGACGACCAAAAGTGAGGAAATCAGTCGAGTGGGTTGGCTTCACGCGATGGCGCAGGCCGCGGTAAGGGAGCCTAAACCGATCGAAAGAGCGAGACGAAGGTTAGTCCAGCCTGGTGGGCAAAGCTTCAGTTCATCGAGGCGTCGGTCCACGAGGGCCGATCCAACGATGCCAAGCGCAAGGATGGAAAGCGCACCCGGCGTGCCGAGGTGTCCGGAGGCCCACAAAAGAAAGACTAACAGCGAGACCAGCGATGGCAACACGCCTGCCGACCAAATCCATGCCGGCGCACGGGTCACCTGTGCCGCCGCAAGTCCCCACCAGAGCGCACCTAAAAAGCTAAAAATCAAAGCGGCATAAGTGATTGCAAGCAACTGGGCGAGGTGCCGATGCTCCATCGGTCCACCCGCCAGCAGTGCAAGTGCGGCAAGCTGCGGCAGCAGGCCCGCATATCCGAGCGCGCGAGCAAGGCTAGGAAGCGGGTGTAGATCAACCATACTCAAAGCATGGCGGTTCGAACGCGACCATGCAATTCCGCTCACGACTTACCAAGTGCTTCGCAGATTTGGCCTCATTGTGGTTCGTTGGTTGGCTCGGCGCGCGATACCGGCCGTTCGATGATCGTCATGGAAAGTATGCAAGTGCTTTAAAAGGAATTTGGCTGCATCCTAAAAGTACGATGTTGGGTGACCTTGGAGTGGTTGTAAGACCGTTATGGACGCTTGGCAGCCGCCGGACTGCGCACCCCTGAATGTCTGCTTTGGGTCGAAAGCGGACATTAGCGCCGATCCGACAATTAGGCCACCGCCCGCTTCTGCCACGGCCAGCGGAAGGCGGGGCCCGACTTGAGCACGCTGCGTCTAAACAGCTTGGCGGAGAGGCGGAGGATCAGGGCTACCCACAGGATTTGCCATGCCAGCGCGAACACGTGCGGAAGCAATGCGGGCATTTCCGCCGCTCGGCCGAACATCGCGAACGGCGACGACAAGGGGAAGGCCATTCCGGCGATCGCGATCGGGCTGTCGGGATGGCCGACGCCGAGGCTGGCGAGGGCGAAGATCATCATTTGCGACATGGTCACCGGCATCGACAGCGTCTGCACCTCGCGTGCGGTCGAGGCTTGGCTGCCGATGCCGAGGAACAGCGAGCCGATGAGGAGATAACTCATCGAGAAATAGATGATCCCGAGCGCGATGAACATCGGCCAGCCGACCGCTGGCGGCGGCAATCCGCCGAGGCCGCCGGGGAGGTAGAATGCGATTCCCGCGGCGGCAGCGAGCGTCCACACGGTGATCCCGAGCCACGCCATCGCCAGCATCGCGAACAATTTGCCGATGAAGATCGCCTCGACCGGGACCGCCGCGGCGATGACCTCGATCGCCTTGTTCGATTTCTCCTCGATCAATTGCGACAGCAGCATGCCCGCAAGCAGTAGAGTGAGGACGAACAACACCAATTGCCCGGCGCGGGCCGTCGCCGAACGCTTGGTGATCAGCGAGCCCGACGAGCTTTGGATGAGCTTGACGTCGAGCGGCTTGCCAGTGGGGATCGGAGCGACCTGCGCGCGCCGCGCCTGGTCGATCAGGAAGCTCAATTGGGTGACGGTGGTCCCGTCGGCATGGACCGCGCCGGTGAAATGCGGTGCGGCCAGACCGCCGTCGAGCACGCCGAGCACCGGCGGGTTGACCTGGGTCAGGAGCTTGGCGCGCTGGGCGGCAAGGTCGGGTGCGGGTTCGACCGGGGTGAGGATGACGCCGTCGCCCATGACGAGCAATGGCGCCATGGTTGCGCGCGCCGAATCGAGTGCCTGATAGTCGGCCCGAGTGCCGATCACCGCGACTACCGGCTGCTGCTGGTTGCGGTCGATCGAGGCACCGATGCCGCCGAACATGCCGCCCATCAAGGCCGGGAATAATGGCCCGAGCAGGAAGATGAGGAAGGTCTTGCTCATCACCGTGGCGGTGAAATCGCGCCGCGCGATGACGAAGGCGGAGCGGAACAGGCGGGGAAGGTTCATGCTGCTTCTCCGACCGGGTGGTTCATCTGGCGCGCCGCGGCCTCGCCGGCGATGGCGACGAAGGCATCGTGGAGGCCGGGGCGTTCGATGCTCAACGTCTCGATCCCCGCGCCGCCGTCGAGCAGCGCCTTGAGCAAGGGCTCGGGCCCCGATGGCGGAAGCTCGAACGTCCAGTCGCCATTGTCGAGCCGCGCGGTGGCCGGGAGTGCCTTGCGCCACGGTCCGTCGGCGGCGCGGGTGCGCAGGCGGACGATCGGGCGCAGCTTGTCGCGCGCCTCGTCGACCTCGCCCTCGAACGCGACCTTGGCGCCGGCGATGATCGCCACCCGCTCGCACAGGCGCTCGGCGTGGGCGATGACGTGGGTCGAGAAGATGATCGTCGCGCCGCCCGCCGCCTCGCGCCGGATAAGATCCTCGAGCTTGCCCTGGTTGATCGCGTCGAGGCCCGAGAACGGTTCGTCGAGCACGATCAGCTTGGGCTTGTGGACGATGGTGCCGAGCAATTGGACGGTCTGCGCCATACCTTTTGACAAAGTGCGGATCGGCTTTTTCGCCCAGTCGCCGAGGCCGTGATCCGCGAGCAAACCGAGCGCCCGGCGCTTGCCTTCGCGCAGCGGGAGACCGCGCAGCGCGCCCATGAACGCGATCGCGTCGACGCAGCTCATCGCCGGGTAGAGCCCGCGCTCCTCGGGAAGGTAGCCGACCTCCTCCGCCGCATCGAGCGGACGCTCGCGGCCGAGCAATTTGCGCGTGCCCGAGCTCGGGTCGATGATCCCCAGCAGCATCCGGATGGTGGTCGTCTTGCCCGCGCCATTGGGGCCGAGAATGCCGTAGATCGACCCGGTGGGGACCGCGAGGCTGACTCCGTCGACCGCGCGGGTGTCGCCGAAATCCTTGACTAGATCATGCGCCTCGACGGCGTTGCTGCTGCTCATAATCGCTGTGCTAAGGGCTGGTGGTTAAATGGCAATGATCATCGAAGACGAAATCCGCGCCAAGGCGGTTGAACTGGGCTTTGTGTCCTGCGGCTTCGCGCGCGCCGATGCGGTGCCGGAAGCTGGCGAGGGGTTGCGGGCGTGGCTGGGCGAGGGGCGGCATGGCGAGATGCGCTGGATGGAGGATCGCGCCGAGCAGAGGGCGAGCCCCAATGGCCTGTGGCCGGCGGCGAAGTCGGTGATCGCGCTGGCGATGAGCTATGCCCCGGCGAGCGATCCGATGGCGCTGGCGGATCGGGGCGATTTGGGGCGGATCTCGGTCTATGCGCAAGGGACCGACTATCACAAGACGGTCAAGAAAGCGCTGAAGGCGCTCGGGCGCTGGCTGGCGGAGACGCATGGTGGCGAACTGAAGGTGTTCGTCGATACCGCGCCGGTGATGGAGAAACCGCTCGCCGCCGCCGCCGGGCTCGGGTGGCAGGGCAAGCATACCAATTTGCTCAGCCGTGAGCATGGCAATTGGCTGTTCCTGGGGATCGTCATGACCAGCCTCGAGCTTGCCCCCGACGCACCGGCGGCCGAGCATTGCGGCAGTTGCACGCGGTGTATCGACGCGTGCCCGACCGCGGCGATCACCGCGCCGGGGCGGATCGATGCGCGGCGCTGCATTTCCTATCTGACGATCGAACATGCCGGGCCGATCCCCGAGGAGTTTCGAGCCGCGATCGGCAACCGCATCTACGGCTGCGACGATTGCCTCGCGGTGTGCCCGTGGAACCGCTTTGCCGACAGCGCGGCGGCGAACCGCGCCTTCCTGCCGCGTGCCGAATTGGCCGCACCGCGCCTGGCCGACTTGCTCGGGCTCGACGATGCCGGGTTTCGCGAGATGTTCTCGGGCTCGCCGATCAAGCGGATTGGCAGGAACCGCATGATCCGCAACTGCCTGATCGCGGCGGGCAATAGCGGGGAGGCTGGGCTGGCGGCGGCGGTTTCGCCGCATGTCGATGATGGTGATCCGGTGGTGGCCGACGCGGCGCGGTGGGCGCTGGAGCGGCTGGCCTAACGCTCCATCAGCGCGAGGCAGGCGCGCAGGTCGAGGTCCGCGCCGGACGGGCGGCGGGCGTCGGCGTAGGTGACCCGGACTGCGCCCGGGCCGCTGACCGGCGGATAGAGATAGACGTCGAGCACGCAGCCACCGCGCGCCCATTGCAGCTTGGTGCCGGGGCCCTCCTGGACCTGGAAGCGCGGCTGGCCGAAGCGCTGGCCAAGATCGTGGGCCGACATGCCGATCAGCTCGGCGGTGGGACGCGGGACGGGGCTGGTCGAAACCGGGATCGCGGCTGGCTTGGGGACGGTGGAGCAGGCCGCGAGGGCGATGAAGAGGCTGGGGACGAGGCGGCGCATCGGCACACCCTAGGCCTTGTGCTTGGATGGTCGCAAGGCTAACCGCGCCGCGACTTTCCTCCGCCCCGACTGGATGTATCATGACCGCACCCCGCCTCGATGTGTTGTGCATCGGCAATGCCATCGTCGACGTCATCGCCGACGCCGACGACGCCTTCCTCGCCGCGCAATCGCTCGACAAGGGATCGATGCGGCTGATCGACGAGGATGAGGCGGTGCGATTGTACGGCGTGATGCGGCCGGGGCGCGAGATCAGCGGCGGATCGGCCGGCAATACCGCCGCCGGGCTGGCGTCGTTCGGGTTGAAGGCCGGGTTCATCGGCCAGGTGGCGAGCGACGAACTGGGCGACATCTATCGCCACGACGTCGAGAGCCTCGGGGTCGACTTCCTCGTTCCCGCGCGGGGCGATGTCGGGGCGACGGCGCGCAGCCTGATCCTCGTTACCCCCGATGCGCAGCGGACGATGAACACCTTCCTTGGCGCTGCGCAGCGGCTCGAGGCGAAGGATATCGATCCGGCCAAGGTCGCCGATGCGGCGATCGTCTATCTCGAAGGCTATTTGTGGGACCCGGCCGAGCCGCGCGCGGCGATGGAGGCGGCGATCGCCGCCGCCCGCGACGCCGGGCGCAAGGTCGCCTTCACGCTCAGCGACACGTTCTGCATCGACCGCCACCGCGATGGCTTCCAAGCGCTGATCGACGCGGGCAAGATCGACATCTTGTTCGCCAATGAGGCCGAGCTTGAGGCGATGACCGGCGAGGCGGAGTTCGACGCCGGACTGGCGCAGCTGTCAGCCAAGGTTGCGACATTGGTCGTGACGCGGAGCGAGCATGGCGCGGTCGCGGTGCGCGGGGATGAGCGCGCGTCGGTCCCGGCCGAGCCGATCGAGCGGCTGGTCGACACCACCGGCGCGGGCGATCTGTTCGCGGCGGGCTTCCTTGCCGGTGAGGCGCGCGGGCTGGGGCTCGAGACTTCGCTCAAGCTCGGCGCAATCGCCGCCGCCGAAGTAATCCAGCATTATGGCGCCCGGCCCGAGACGGATTTGAAGGCGCTTAGCGGCGGGTTGCTGGGCTGAACGAAACAGGGCGGCCCGATGCCGGACCGCCCTGTTTCTTGTGGCCGTAAACCTCAGTTCTTCGGGACGTCGATCCCGGGAACGTGGGGCGACAGCGAATCCAGTTCGCTTTCATGCACTTCGTCGCGGCCCTGGCCGAGGTGGCTGTTGCGGCGGCTGTATCCGAAGTAGATCAGGAAGCCGATCGCCGACCATACCGGCAACACCAGCATGGCGGTGGTCGGCAGGTTGAAGAACAGGAAAATGCAGCCCGCGATCGTCAGCGGACCGATGATCGCAAGCGCCGGCACCTTGAATGTGCGCTTCCGGCTCGGGTCGCGCTTGCGCAGCAGCATGACGGCGATCGCCACCATCATGAAGGCGTAGAGCGTGCCCGCATTGGCGATGTCGGCGAGCTTGCCGACCGGCAGGAAGGCCGCCGCAACGGCGACCACGATCCCGGTCATTGCCGTCACGACGTACGGGGTCTTCCACTTGGGATGAACCTCGGCCAGCTTTTCCGGAAGCAGGCCGTCGCGCGCCATCACGAAGAAGATGCGGGTTTGGCCAAACAGCAAGATCAGGATGACCGACGGGAGCGCGAGGATGGCACCAAAGCCAAGCAAATTACCGACCGTGCTGAAACCGATCACGCGCAGGACATGCGCCAGCGCTTCGTTCGAGCAGACCAAAGCCTCGGCATATTGCGGCATTGCGCACTGGCGCGCGAGCTCGGGCGACCCGGTTTCAAGCGGGAGGCCGAGCGCGTCCATGATTGGTTGCCCACCGATCGTTCCAACCGCGCCGGCCGCAACCAGGATGTAGACGATCGTGCAGAACAACAAGCTGCCGATCAGGCCGATCGGGACGTTGCGCTGGGGATTCTTGGTTTCCTCGGCGGCGGTCGAAACCGCGTCGAACCCGACGTAGGCGAAGAAGATAGTCGCCGCCGCGCCGACCGCGCCGACCCCGGTACCGAACCCGCCGAACACGCCGGCGGGAAGGAACGGGTTGAAATTGGCCATGTCGACGCGAGGCAATGTCAGCACCAAAAAGGCGGTCAGCGCGACCAGCTTGATCATCACCAGCACGGCATTGACCTTGGCGCTCTCACTGGTGCCGATCATCAGCAGCCAGGTGACGAGCAAGGCAATGATCATCGCCGGCAGGTTGATGAAGCCGCCCGGCGCACCGCCAAGGGCCAGCGGCCCGGCGGTCAGATAAGCAGGTAAGGTTATATGGAATGTCTCATGCAGGATCGTGCCAGTAAAAAAGCCCGACCAGCCGACCGACACCGCCGATGCGGCGATGGCATATTCGAGCACCAGCGCCCAGCCGACCGTCCAGGCGAGAAACTCGCCCATTGTCGCGTAGCTGTAAGTGTAGGCCGAACCCGCGACCGGGATCATGGCGGCGATTTCGGCATAGCAAAGCGCGGCGACGATGCACACCGCGCCGGCGATGACGAACGCCAGCATCAGGCCCGGACCGGCTTTTTGCGCGCCCGCGGCGGTAAGCACAAAAATTCCCGTGCCGATGATGCAGCCAATGCCGAACAGCATCAGCTGGAACCAGCCCAACGAGCGGTGCAGCGATTTGCGTTCGGCGGTCGCCAATATGGCGTCGAGCGGTTTGACGCGGTCGAATATCATGAAAAAGATCCCCTTGGTCGACGGCCCCGCTTTACGTGCGGATGCTCGTTACAGACTGTCGGGGAGAGAGCGTAGCGCCTGAAATGACGAGGGCAATCCCTTACGTGGCCGCTTATTTGGCGAGCATCGGCCCCAATGGCTGGCCGCCGAAGATGTGGACGTGGAGGTGGGCGACTTCCTGGCCCGATCTTTTGCCGGTGTTGGCGAGGATTCGGTAGCCTTGCGTATCGGCGCCGGTGAGCCGCGCCGCTTCGCCCACCGCCCGAGTGAAATCGGCAATTTCGACGTCGCTCGCCTTGGCGGCGAAGTCGTCCCAGCTGACGTAGGCGCCCTTGGGGAGCACCAGCACATGGATTGCGGCGACGGGGTTGATGTCGTGCAGCGCGAGCGAATGTTCGGTCTCGAGCACCTTGTTGCACGGCAGCTCGCCGCGCAGGATCCGGGCGAAGATATTGCTGTCGTCATACGGCAGGCTGTGATCGATCGGCATGAAAATCTGTTGCTCCGCTTGACCGTGGTTTTCCGCTCGCTACCACGAAAAGCGATGACCGACGACACACCCGAGAGCCTGATTCCCTACGACGAGATCGTCCAGGAAGCCTTGCGCGATGTCGTCGGGCGGGTGCTGTACGAGGTCGAGCGCTCGGGCGGGCAGCTGCCCGGCGGGCATCATTTCTACATCACTTTCCAGACCCGCATGCCGGGGGTCACCATCCCCAAGCATCTGTCCGACCGGTTCCCCGACGAGATGACGATCGTCATCCAGCACCGCTTCTGGGACCTCAAGGTCGAGGACGAATTCTTCACCGTCGGCCTGTCGTTCGGCGGCATTCCCTCGACCCTGGTGGTGCCGTTCGCGGCGGTGACCGATTTTGTCGATCCGGCGGTCGATTTCAGCCTGAAGTTCCAGGCCAATGGCGCCACGACCGAACATGAGATCCATGACGAGCCCGAAAATGACAGTCCGGTGGTCGAGCCAGTGGACGACGGGTCGAACGTGGTGAGCGTCGATTTCACGAAGAAGAAATAGGGCTGCGCATTCTCACAACCGTTCGTCCTGAGCCTGTCGAAGGACTGCCTTTTCTGTAACCGAGGCATTAAGGGCAGGGCTTCGACAAGCTCAGCCCGAACGGCTTTTTGGGGACTAACTTGATCATGACCCACACCCGCACCGAAACCGACAGCTTTGGTCCGCTCGAGGTCCCGGCGGACGCTTATTGGGGCGCGCAGACCGAGCGGTCGATGGGCAATTTCCCGTTCGGGACGACCGAGCAGATGCCGGTCGAGATCGTCCACGCCCTGGGTTTTGTGAAGCAGGCGGCGGCGCGGGTGAATGCGCGGATCGGCGGGCTCGATCCGCAACTCGCCGAGGCGATCCAGCAGGCGGCGGAGGAGGTTGCGCGCGGCGATCTCGACGACCAGTTCCCGCTCGTCATCTGGCAGACCGGCAGCGGCACCCAGTCGAACATGAACGCCAATGAAGTCATCGCCGGACGGGCCAATGAGGCGCTTGCCGGAACTCGCGGCGGCAAGACCCCGGTCCATCCCAACGATCATGTCAATTCGGGCCAGTCGTCGAACGACAGCTTCCCCACTGCGATGCACATCGCCGCAGGCATCGCGGTGTGCCGCAAGCTGATCCCGGCGATGCAGTTGATGCACGCCCGACTCGATGCGCTCGCCGTGCAATGGGATTCGATCGTCAAGATCGGGCGAACGCATTTGCAGGACGCGACGCCGCTGACGCTGGGGCAGGAATTCTCCGGCTATGCGGCGCAGATCGGCGACAATATCGCGCGGGTCGAGGGCGTGCTGCCGCGGGTGATGCGGCTCGCGCAGGGCGGCACAGCGGTCGGCACCGGGCTCAACGCGCCCGCCGGGTTCGGCGAGGCGTTCGCCAAGGAAGTCGCCAACCTCACCCAGCTCAACTTCACGTCGGCGCCGAACAAGTTCGCCGAGCTGGCCGCGCATGACACGATGGTCGAATTGTCGGGCGCGCTCAACACGCTGGCGGTGTCGCTGACCAAGATCGCCAACGATATTCGCCTGCTTGGGAGCGGGCCGCGCTGCGGGCTTGGCGAATTGAAACTACCCGAAAATGAGCCGGGCAGCTCGATCATGCCGGGCAAGGTCAACCCGACCCAGTGCGAGATGCTGACGATGGTCGCCGCCCAGATAATGGGCAATCATGTCGCGGTAACGATCGGCGGGTTGCAGGGTCATCTCGAGCTCAACGTGTTCAAGCCGCTGATCGCCGCCAATATCATCCGCTCGATCAATTTGCTCAGCATCGGCATGGAAAGCTTCACCCAGCGGACGCTCGACGGGCTGGAGGCCGACGAGACGCGGATCGCCGCGCTGATGAACCAGTCGCTGATGCTGGTCACCGCGCTGGCGCCGGAAATCGGCTACGACAATGCCGCGACGATCGCCAAGCATGCGCATAAGAAGGGCATGACGCTGAAGGAGGCCGGACTCGATCTGGGCCTGGTCGACGAGGCGACGTTCGACCGCGTCGTCAAGCCCGAGGCGATGCTGGGGCGTTAAAGCCGGAAGCTCAGCCGCGCGCCGATGTTGTCGATGCCGGGGTTCTGGCGGGCGAACAAGGTGGCGTGGCTCATGTGGACCCAACTGGCCTCGATCGTCATCCGCTCGCTGATCCGTACGCCAATGCCCAGCTCGGGCTCGAACAGGATGCGGCTGCCGAACTCGATCTTGTCGTTGAACGGATTGTCGAACTTGGCTGCGGAGCCGGTGTGGATCGCGAGGCCGATACCAGGACGGATGTAGATCCGGTCGCCGAACTTCCGCGACAGGCCGATGGCGGCGTAGCTGGTGTCGCCCTTGGTGTTGAGCGCGCCGAAAATGTACGGCTCGAGCTTGAGCCCGGTGATCCCGCTGCCGCGATAGCCGAGCTGGATGTCCACCCCGCCCTCGGGCGATCCGAAGCTGATCGGGGTGTTGACGTTATGCGCATATAGTCCGCCGAAGACTTCGCCGGCGTGGGCCGGGGCGGTGCCGGCGATGGCGATTGCAGTGGCGGTGAGGATCAAGCTTTTCATCAAGTATCTCCAGATTTCTCGGTCGTGATGGCGCAATAAAGCTGAACTGGAAATGTCTTAGGCACCCGCCTGCCAAGTGCGGATGGAATCGTTGGGCGCGACCAGCATCCACACGTTGAGCGTCAGATTATCGCGGATGATCGCCAACGTCAGCAGTTCGAACCCGATCGCCAGCGCGATGCTGGCCCACACCGGCAATTTGCGCGCCGCGACAAAGCCGATGGCCATCATGCTGATGTCGCTCATCGAATTGAGGATCGAATCGCCGCTATAACCCAGCGCCATCGTCGCCTCGCGGTAGCGGTCGATGACGATCGGGCTATTCTCGGCAATCTCCCACGCAGCCTCGACCACTATCGCGACCAGGAAGCGCCGTTCGACCGGCTGCGACTTCGCCACCAGCCAGCCGAGCCAATAGAAGATCAGCCCGTGGATGAAGTGGCTCGGGCTGTACCAGTCGGCGAGCATCTGGCTCTGGGCCGGGCCGACCCTGCCCCACAGGCTGACAGTGCCGCAGGTGCAGATTGGCGGCCGGCCCATCGCCCACAATATGGTCGCGGCGATTGCGAGCAGCAGGATCGCGGCGAGCGCGGCGCGTCGGGCGGAGATGGTCATGGCGCACGACATAGCAAAGCCTGCCCCCTTGCAAAGCCGGTGGCTTGCAAAGATTGGCGCTTCGGGCAATCACCCGCGCCATGCTCCGCGTCTTCGGCCCCAATTGTCCTGCCCACTCGATCGATCTCGGCGAGGTCAAGGCGCTGCCCGAGGGCACGATCTGGATAGACTTGCTCGAGCCGACGAAGGAGGAGGAGAAGCTCGCCGAGAAACTAGTTGGAGTGAACATCCCGACCCGTGAGGAATTGTCCGAGATCGAGCCATCGAGCCGCTTGTACCAGCTCCACGGCGCGACCTTCATGACGATGTCGGTATTGTACGGGATCGACGAGGGATCGCCGTCGAGCGACCCGATCGGCTTCATCCTGACCGGCAAGCATCTGGTGACCGTCCGCTACATCGATCCGCGGCCGTTCGTGCTGTTTTCGGGGCACGTCCTGGCCGAACCCGATCTCGCCAGCGACGCGCCGTCCTTGTTCGTGCGTTTGCTCGATACGGTGGTCGACCGGCTAGCGGACGAGTTCGAGATTGCGGGCAAGGAAGTCGAGGCGATTAGCCGCCAGATCTTCCAGCCCCACACCCATCGCAGCGGATCGCCCGAGCGGCGGCTGGAAGCATTGCTGATGCGCATCGGCAAGGCCCAGCAACTGCTCGCCAAGCTGCGCGAAACCTCGGTCAGCTCGACCCGATTGCTGACCTTTCTCCAGACCACCGACGCGATGGAGGCCGACCAGGCCAACCGCCGCCATGTCAAAAGCCTGGTCGCCGACACGCTCGCACTCAACGACCACAGCAATTTTCTCGGGGACAATTTGACCTTCCTGCTCGACGCCACGCTGGGGCTGATCAGTCTCGAGCAGAATAATGTGATGAAGCTGTTTTCGGTGTTCGCGGTGGTATTCATGCCGCCGACCCTGATCGCCGGCGTTTACGGGATGAACTTCGAGATCATCCCGGAACTGAAATGGCTCTACGGCTATCCCTATGCACTGGCCCTGATCTTCGCCAGCGCGATCATCCCCTATTGGTATGCGCGCAGGAAGGGGTGGCTGTAGGACCGCGCCCTTCGCTCCTTAAAGTTGCAAAAGTTACCCACTTCGTCGGCTTTTCGGGGGGCTTTTGTAAACTTAAGCATCCCGCCGACCTGTTGATCGCGCGTCGCAATTTGAACGCGGAAATATGCTGATTTCTACAATGCGAAAGAGCCATGATTCGGTGCGGCGAGCCAAGCAGGCGAAATCCAACATTGCTAGTGTTTTGTTCGGTCCGCATCGCAAGCGAATTTCCTCGAACCAGCGCTTTGCCCTGAACCTGCTTCCTTGCTAGGGCGAGCAAGCTTGGCGGGCGCTGAACCCGCGCATCCTTTCTGACGAGGTTCTTCCCGATGATCCCGACCGGCCACGACAGCTTGAACACCCGCTCGACGCTCGAGGTCGGGGGCAAGAGTTTTGCTTATTATTCGCTGCCCAAGGCGGCGGCGGCATTAGGCGACGTGTCGCGGTTGCCCTTCTCGATGAAGGTGCTGCTCGAGAACCTCCTGCGCTTCGAGGATGGCGTGACGGTCACCCGCGACGATCTCCAGGCGATGGCCGACTGGTTGAAAGAGCGCTCGATCAACCGCGAGATCCAGTATCGTCCGGCGCGCGTGCTGATGCAGGATTTCACCGGCGTGCCGGCGGTGGTCGATCTCGCCGCGATGCGCGATGCGATGAAAAAGCTCGGCGGCGACGCGCAGAAGATCAACCCGCAAGTCCCGGTTCATCTGGTGATCGATCACAGCGTGATGGTCGACGAATTCGGTACGCCGCGCGCCTTCGCCGATAATGTTGCGCTGGAATATCAGCGTAATGCCGAGCGCTATGAATTCTTGAAGTGGGGCAGCCAGAGTTTTGACAATTTCAAGGTCGTGCCGCCTGGCACCGGCATCTGCCACCAGGTCAACCTTGAGAATATCGCCCAGACGGTGTGGACCGGCCCCGACCAGGACGGCGTCGAGGTGGCTTATCCCGACACCGTGGTCGGCACCGACAGCCACACGACGATGGTCAATGGCCTGGGCGTGCTCGGTTGGGGAGTCGGCGGGATCGAGGCCGAGGCGGCGATGCTCGGCCAGCCGGTCAGCATGCTGATCCCCGAAGTGGTTGGCTTCCGCCTCGACGGCCAGTTGAAGGAAGGAATCACCGCCACCGACCTGGTGCTGACGGTCACCCAGATGCTCCGCGCCAAGGGCGTGGTCGGGCGGTTCGTCGAATTCTTCGGCCCCGGCCTCAACGCCTTGAGCCTCGCCGACCGCGCGACGATCGCCAACATGGCGCCAGAATATGGCGCAACCTGCGGCTTCTTCCCGGTCGACGAGCGGACGATCGATTATCTCAAGCTGACCGGCCGCGACGACGATCGAATCGACCTGGTTCGCGCTTATTGCCAGGCGCAGGGGCTGTGGCGCGATAGCTCGACCCCCGATCCCTATTTCACCGATACGCTCGAGCTCGACATGAGCTTGGTCGAGCCGTCGCTCGCCGGCCCCAAGCGCCCGCAGGACCGCGTGCGCCTGAGCGAAGTCGACGAACTGTTCAACGCAGAACTCAGCGGAACCTATAAGAAGGAAGGCGGCGAACGGGTCGCAATCGACGGCGCGGATTTCACCATCGGCCACGGCGATGTGATGATCGCCGCGATCACCAGCTGCACCAACACCAGCAACCCGTCGGTGCTGGTCGCCGCCGGACTGGTCGCGCGCAAGGCCCGCGCACTCGGGCTCGACCGCAAGCCGTGGGTCAAGACGTCGCTGGCGCCGGGCAGCAAGGTGGTCACCGACTATCTCGACGCCGCGGGCCTCAGCGAAGACCTCAACGCGATCGGCTTCAACCTGGTTGGCTATGGCTGCACCACCTGCATCGGCAATAGCGGCCCGCTCGACCCCAGGTTCAGCGCCGCGATCGCCGACCATGATTTGGTCGCCGCATCGGTGCTGTCGGGCAATCGCAATTTCGAAGGCCGGGTGTCGCCCGATTGCCGCGCCAATTACCTCGCCTCGCCGCCGTTGGTGGTCGCTTACGCCTTGTTCGGGACGGTCACGCGCGACATCACCAAATGCCCGATCGGACAAGATCAGGGCGGCAAGGACGTCATGCTGGCCGACATTTGGCCGACCAACGACGAGGTCCGCACCTTAATCGACGCGCATGTCCATTCTGACATGTTCCGCGCGCGCTACGCCGACGTCTATCATGGCGACGAGCAATGGCGCGACATTGCGGTGACCGGCGGCGACACCTACAAATGGCCGACGGCGTCGACCTATATCCAGAACCCGCCATACTTCGAGGGGATGACGATGACCCCCAAGCCGCTGACCGACATCAGCGGGGCGCGGGCGCTGGCGATGTTCGGCGATTCGATCACCACCGATCACATCTCGCCGGCCGGCGCGATCAAGCTCGACAGCCCGGCGGGGAGCTATCTGTCCGAGCATCAGGTGCCGCGGTCGGAGTTCAACAGCTATGGCGCGCGGCGCGGCAATCATCAGGTGATGATGCGCGGCACCTTCGCCAACATCCGTATCCGCAACAAGATGCTCGACGGCGTCGAAGGCGGGATGACGCGCGGCCCCGGCGGCGAGACCAAGGCGATCTACGACGCGGCGATGGAATATCAGGCGCAGGGCACGCCGCTGGTCGTCCTCGCGGGCAAGGAATATGGCACCGGCTCGTCGCGCGACTGGGCGGCCAAGGGGACCATATTGCTCGGCGTCCGCGCAGTGCTGGCGGAGAGCTTCGAGCGGATCCATCGCTCGAACCTGGTCGGGATGGGCGTGATCCCGCTGCAATATCGCGACGGCGAAAATGCCGGCACCTACAAGCTCGACGGGACCGAGAGTTTCTCGATCGCCGGGGTGGCCGAGATCGAGCCGCGCCAGGACATCATCGTCAAGGTCGTGCGCGCCGATGGCGAGGCGTTCGACCTCGTCGCCCGCTGCCGCATCGATACCTACAACGAGCTCGAATATTTCCGTGCCGGCGGGATCCTGCACTACGTGCTGCGGAACCTCGCGGCTTGACCCTCGATGTGTTGATGGAGGTCGTCGGCTGGATCGGCGCGGTGCTGATCCTCGCCGGTTATGCCCTGCTGACGGCGGAGAAGGTCACCTCGAAGAGCGTCTCCTACCAGACGATGAACGTCATCGGCGCGACCGGCTTCATCGCCAACGGGGTGTGGCACAAGGCGTGGCCATCGGCGATCCTCAACATCATCTGGGTCGGGATCGGCGTCGTCGCATTGATCCACATCTTCGCCAAACGCCGCGCGGCCGCGACCTAAGCGATCAGCGGTCTGAGGGCGTCCATTCGGCCGGCTTGACGTTTCGCCTGAGCAAGCGCTGGCCAAGTCCGATCGCGGTTCCGACGGCGATTGCCACGGTCAGGCTGCTGGCGACGGTCAGGATCATCGTCAGGAACAGCAATAGCCTGTCGGCCGGGCGCAGCGTCATCCGTTCGTGCCACCGGCCCGGCTCGCTCATCGTCCATGCGGTGACGATCAGCAATGCCGCAAGCGCGGGCATCGCGAGATAGCCGGCCAGCGGCGCCGCGGCGAGCGTGATGACCAGGATCAGGACGGCATGAATGATCCCGGCCACCGGCGTTTTTCCACCGGCGCGGACGTTGGTCGCGGTGCGGGCGATCGCGCCGGTCGCGGGCAACCCGCCGAACAAGGGCGAGACGATATTGGCGGCACCCTGGGCCAGCAATTCGGCATTGGAACGATGGTGACTGCCGATCATCCGGTCGGCGACAATGGCCGAGAGCAGGGACTCGACCCCGGCGAGGAAGGCGATGACTAAGGCGGAGGGCAGCATCTCGCCGATCAGGCGGATGCTTATCGGCGGGAGCGCGGGGAAGGGAAGCCCGCCCGGAAGCGCGCCGAAGCGCGACTGGATGGTGTCCACCGGCAGCGCCAGCAAAGCGACCGCCACCGACGCGGCGCCGATCGCCACGATCGAGCCGGGGAAGCGCGGTGCCAGTTTGCGCAACCCCGCGATGATCACGATCGCGGCGATCCCGACCGCCAGCGCATAAGGGTTGAACGTTCCCCGCGCGGTCCACAATGCGGGCAACAGCTCGAACAATTCGGTCGAGACCTTGCCAACCGACAGGCCGAGTAAATCCTTGAGCTGGCTGATGCCGATGATGATCGCGATGCCGATGGTGAAGCCCTCGATCACTGCTTCCGGCACGAGCGCGATCAGCCGCCCGGCACGAAGCAGCCCGCCGATTACCAGGATCACGCCGGCCATCAGCGTTGCCAGCAGCAAGCCGTCGAACCCATGTTGCTGGATGATCCCGTAAACCACGACGATGAACGCGCCGGTCGGCCCGCCAATCTGCACCCGGCTTCCGCCCAGCGCTGAAATCAGGAAGCCGCCGACAATTGCGGTGACCAGGCCCGCCGCTGGCGGTGCGCCCGATCCGATGGCGATGGCGATGCTGAGCGGGAGAGCGACGAGCGCGACCGTCACCCCGGCAAGCGCATCGGCGAGGAACAGCTTGGCCGAATAATCCTGCAGGGTGGTCAGCAGCTTGGGCTTCATCACTGCGCGCTAAGCGGCTGACCAGGGAGGCGCAACGAAATAACTGATCGTTCTGGCGAGGACGCACAAGGCTGGTATGACAGCCCATGACCAATCGCCCCCCGACCCTGATCGACCTGAGCCACGTCATCGAGCATGACATGGTCACCTTCAAGGGCCTGCCCGGGCCGCATATCTGCGACTATTGGTCGCGCGAGGCGTCGGCCGAAAAATATGACGACGGGTCGAGCTTCCAGATCGGGCGGATCGACATGGTCGCCAACACCGGCACCTATGTCGACAGCCCGTTCCACCGCTATGCCGAGGGCAAGGATCTGGCCGAACTGCCACTGGAATCGCTCGCCGACCTCGACGGGCTGGTGGTCCGCGCGCCGTTCGAAAATGGTCTCGCAGTCGATGCGGACGCGTTCGCCGGGCTCGACGTGCGCGGCAAGGCGGTGCTGGTCCACACCGGTTGGGACCGGCACTGGCGGACCGAGACTTATTACGCCAATCACCCCTATCTGACCGAAGATGCCGCGACCTGGCTGGCGGTTAATCTGGCGGCGTTCGTCGGGATCGACAGCCACAATATCGACAATACCGCTGAGCGCGCGCGGCCGGTTCACACGATTTTGCTCGGCGCGGACATCCCGATCGGCGAGCATCTCGCTGGCCTTGGCGGCCTTCCCGACAGCGGCTTTCGCTTCTCGGCCGTCCCACCCAAGGTAAAGGGCATGGGCACCTTCCCGGTGCGCGCTTACGCCCGGGTCGGCTAGCGCAGCGTCAGTTCGATCCACAACGTCCGCGGCAGTGCTCGTTCGCGGGTGCCGTCGGCGGCGAGGGTCGCGATGATTTGCCGGTCGAAGATGTTCTCCGCGCGCAGGCCGAGGCCGATGTGGCGGGTGAGGTTGAAGCGGCCGACCCCGTCGAAGGTCAGCGCGGCGGGCAAGGTGCGGCTGTTGCCGTCATCCTCATATTGGCGGCCGGTGAGCCGCGCGGTGGCGTCGAGCGACAGCTTGCCGTGTGCCCAGCCGAGCGAGGCGGAGCCGCTGTGCATCGCGACCTGCGCCGGGCGCTTGCCGTCGAGCGCCGCCGCCACGCCCGACGCCCGGACGCGCGCATCGGTGAAGGCGTAGCTGAGCGCCCCGCGCCACGCGCCGCGATGGAACGTCGCATCAAGCTCGATCCCGCGGCTGTCGATCGCATCGACATTCTGCCGCGCGCGATACACCCCGCCGACAGCGACGAAGCCGACCCCCGGGAACAGGCCGGGGCCGCGGCCGAGGGTTACATTGGAGATCGCGCCCGACAGCCGGTTGGCGAAGGCAGTGGCTGACAATTTGCCGCCGTCGGCCGAGGTCCAGTCGATCCCCGCCTCGACACCATTCAATCGCTCGGGATCGAGCGCGGCGTTGGCGGCGGTGGCGTCGACCCCGGCGCGGAACGGGCGGTACAGTTCGTTGAGCGTCGGCAAGCGCCAGCTGTGATAGGCCGCCACGCGAAGCGCCAGTGCATCGCTTAGCTTGCGCCCCGCCGCGATCCGCCCCGACCATTCCCAGCCCGACCGCCTGCCGAACTGGCGGTTGGTGAGCAATGTCCCGGAGAGGTCGGCCTCGACCAGCCGTCCGTCGGCCATCGTCCAGTGATCGGCGCGCACGTCGCCCGCGAGGCTCCAGCCGCCAGCCGACCAGTTCGCGCCGCCGAACAAACCAGCGGTGACATTGCGGCCGCCCGCCTCGCGAGTCCGAGTCGGCGCGCCGGCGATGAAGCGGAAGTCCTCGTCGGTCTGGCCGGTCACGCGGCGCCACTCGCCGCCGAACGTCAGGCGGACCGCGCCGAAACGCGGCTGAACCTCGGCCCGGGCGCCGTAGCCGTGGGCCGGGACATGCTGGTTAAGCGTCAGGCTGGCGGCATTCCGGCTGGCGTTGACCGCCGCAAACTGGGTGTCGAACTGGCGGTCCTGGACATAAGCCAGCGCCGACCAGCTGAGGCCGCCGCGCCCGACCAGACGTACCGACGCGTCGCTGCCGCGCTGGCGATTGTCGGAGAAATCGGTCCCCCGGCTGCGGCGGTCCTGGTAGGTCGACAGGCTGAATTGCGCCTCCACGTCGCTGCCGATCGCCTGCACCAGCCGCGCGCGTGCGTTGCCCTGGCGATAGGGCGCGCGTTCGTCCGCCAATCCGCGATCCGCCGCGACCACTGGCACAAATCCCTCGCCGCGCTGGAAATTGCCCGACAGAGTGGCGAAACCGCCGTCCCATTTCACCCCGCCAAGCAATCTCGCTTCGACCGATCCGCGCGACCCACCTGACAGGGTCGCTTCAAACTCGGGCGTTCGGCTGTCGATATCGATCGTCCCCGCAAGCCCATCGACGCCGCCACCACGCACCACGCGAATGCGGTCGATGGCGCTTGGGTCGATCGCCCCGAACGCAATCCACCCGCCGAACGGATCGGCCTGCGGCACCCCGTCGAGGGTTAAAGTGACCCGGCTCGCGGCATTGCCACCGAGCCCGCGCAACGTCAGTCCCTGGCTGGTCGGATGCGCCGAGCGCGAATCCGACCGGCGGAAGCTTGCCAGCCCAGCCACATCGCGCAGCACATCCTCGAGCCGCCCCGACGCCGATCGTTCGATCGCGGCGCGGTCGATGAGGTGGGCGGCGGCAAGCTTGTCATCCGCCTCGAGCCCGCGACCGGTGATGACGATCGCCTGCTCGACCGGCGCGACGTCAGGCGACAAGGTCGAGCCACGCGGGAATGATCGCATTGGCCGGGATCGCCTCGACCCGCGCGTGGACCACCGCCAGTCCAAGCTCGGGATAGGCCACGCGGACCCGCTCGCCGCCGTCGCCCTCAACCACGAACAGCCGCCGATTGACCTTCGACCGCCAGTTCATCCGCGCGGTATTTTCCTGGCCGACGAAGCAGCCCTTGGTGAAGCTCACGCCGCGCAATTCATCGGCATTGCACTCGAGCCACAGCAAGTCGCCAAGCTCCGCCGCGCCTTCGGTGACGCCAAGGCGGAGGCGATGCTCGAGCCATTTGGTGTTCTCGGGAGGCTTGGCACTGGGGGATAACGCTCCTGCCTGCGCAGGAGCACCGGCGATCCAGCGTCGGCCGAGCGCGGCCAGGCGGGGGTCGGGGACGCCTTCGTCGCCGTCGGGTGACCAGTGGACCGCGAACCGGTCATCGCGCGCGATCGTAATCGCGCGGCGCAAGCGATACATCGACAGCCGCTTCATCAGCGCCTCCGCATCCACCTGAGCAACATCGATCAGGACATCATCGCCATCGTCCCACAGGATGAAGTCGGCAATCACCTTTCCCTGCGGTGTGAGCAGCGCGGCATAAGCCGGCAGCGGATCGAGCGTGTTGGTCACCAGCCCGTCGAGAAATCCGAGCACGTCCTCGCCACTTAGGCGGATCACAGCGCGGTCCTGAAGGGTAGTTTCGGTCATCCCCCTAAGCTAAGGGGCTCGCGTGACCGATACAATCACCATCCGCCGCCCCGACGACTGGCACGTCCATTTGCGCGACGGCGAGATGCTGGCGACGGTCGCGCCTTACACCGCGCGGCAGTTCGCCCGAGCGATCATCATGCCCAACCTTGCGCCGCCGGTGACCAAGGTCGCGCAGGCCGCCGCTTACCGCAACCGCATCATCGCCGCCGCAGGCCCGGACTTCACGCCGTTGATGACCGCTTACCTTACCGACCAGGCCGACCCCGATGAGCTCGCGCGCGGCCATGCCGACGGCGTGTGGGTGGCGGCCAAACTCTACCCGGCGGGCGCGACCACCAACAGCGCCAGCGGCGTAACCGACATCGCCAACCTCCGGCCGGCGCTCGCGCGGATGGAGGCGATCGGCATGCTGTTGCTGGTCCACGGCGAAGTCACCGACCCGGCCATTGACATCTTCGATCGCGAAGCGGTGTTCATCGACCGCATCCTGACCGGGCTGATCGCCGATTTCCCGGCGCTAAAGATCGTGTTCGAGCACATCACCACCAGCCAAGCCGCGCAGTTCGTCGCCGACGCCCCCGCCACCATCGCCGCGACGATCACCCCGCACCACCTTCACCTCAGCCGCAATGCGCTGTTCGACGGCGGCCTGCGCCCCCACGTTTACTGCCTGCCCGTCCTCAAGCGCGAGGAGCATCGCCTTGCGGTCCGCGCCGCGGCGACGTCGGGCAGCCCGAAATTCTTCCTCGGCACCGACAGCGCGCCCCACGCCCGCGACGCCAAGGAAAGCGCCTGCGGCTGCGCGGGGATCTTCAACGCCCCGTTCGCGCTCGAAAGCTATGCGGCGGTGTTCGACGAGGAACATGCGCTCGACCGCCTCGACGCCTTTGCCTCGGAGCATGGCGCGCATTTCTACGGCCTGCCCCTCAATAGCGGTACCGTCACGCTGACCCGCGCGCCGACGCCCGTCCCCGCCACGATCGACGGCCTCGTCCCGTTTCACGCCGGGCAATCGCTCGGCTGGAGCATCGAACAGGGCGGTTGAACCGCGCGGTGGCCCGCGCTACAGCCCGCCGACTGCCGCATCCGGAGACGTGGGTGAGTGGCTGAAACCAACGCTTTGCTAAAGCGTCATACGGGTTAAACTGTATCGAGGGTTCGAATCCCTCCGTCTCCGCCACCTGTCATTGTAATCAAACGATATACGGTTTGACCAGCCGTCGTTCCCATTATGGCTCCCCGATAACGCTAACGCTAGGACCGGACCGCGCCGCTTGGTTTGAGCCGATTTAGTGATTGCAAGATAAAGACAGTGCCTCTCTGAGCCACCTAAGCCATTGTCTGCACATCCTTTTTCAGCGAGACACTGTTCTTGCCGAGAGAGACAAGCTCAAAGAACTGCCATTAGTTCAATGACTTAGTCTGAGCGTGGCTGTTTGCACCGCTTATCCGGGAACTATTTAACGCCGCCTTGCGACACTACCGAGTTGCGTCGGAACAGGAATCGCCGCTCGGCAAGCTCCTCGGCTATCCCGACGCCATGACGACGATCGACCCCGCTCCTTTGCTGTCAGTTCGCGTCGGCGTAGCGAGCCGGATGATCGGCATTGGCCGGACCAAGCTTTACGAGATGATCAAAGCCGGAGACCTCGAGACGGTAAAGGTCGACCGGGCGACGCTGGTAACGATGCGCAGCCTTCGCCGACTTATCGAGCGTTGAACTACCTTGCCGAGCGATTGCCGCTCCTCGCGCCAAACCGAACGGCAGCTTGGGTCTTCAAGTGTCAAACCCGCGAACGTCCGGGATTGGGTGGATTGCCGACGGTCTGCTTTCAGGCACCGTCGTTTGGAAAGCGGTCTTTCGCCGATGCAAGGATGGCTGGCTGCTTTGCGCCCAATAACGGACGTTCAAAACGTGATCGCACGCACCCAAAACCGGAAAATTGTTCAAATAATGATTAATGCCGGCATGCGACCCATTGCGGACATGCAGCAGTCTCCAATTTATCAAGCAGCAGGTGCCAAGTCTTTCTGACTTCCGTCAAACACTTCCAGGCCCTGAGGCCGAACGAGCGTTTCATTTCCCGCAAAGACCGCACAGTCCATCGCCAGGGCCATCGGGTCGAGAATATGTTCGGCAAAATCAAAGAAAGGCGACGCGTCCACACCTGCTACGACCGCTGCGCCCATACCTTCATGTCCGCCATCTGCATCGCCGCCACCGTCATCTTCTGGCTGTGACCAATGAGTCCTGAGCCTAATTAACCGCGACTTCCTAAATAGTAGGATATAAGAACGGTTGCTGTTATCATGATATATAAGCAAAGCGACACCATTATAGTTATTGGATTAACTGCTTTATTAAGCGTCGCTTTAGACATTTCTTTCATTCTACCAATTAACTCAGGCCATGTGTAAGATACAAAATCTCCTTGTGTCATTACCGCAACAAGCCGATCATCATTATCGACGATAGGGAGGCGACGAAATCTTTCGTTTGACATCATCCTTAACCAGTCGAGCAAGTCATCATCCGCTTTGGCGGTTTTAACCGGGGCAGTCATTACTTCTTTAACTTTAATAAGTTTTGCGTCTAAATCTTTTGCAATTATCTTTTTGAAGAGGTCTCGCTCCGTTAACATGCCTAACACATGATTGTTATCGTCAACAATGATAATTGATCCAAAGTTATTATCTGTCATGCTTAGAACTGCCGAAAAAACTGTGTCGTCCGACCTGCAGGTTAGTGGCTTTTGCTTTTGCTTGAATTCTGGCCGATCTTTGAGCCGCATAATTTATATCCTTGAACCGCATTGGGTCTGGCGGAGGCGCCAGTTTGTGAGTCAATCTAACATATCGAAGTTGTCCGCTGCAGCATATTATCGATCTTCGGCTTCGACAGGCGGAGATGCCTATGCCGACAGCGGGACGAGCGGCGAGAAGTGGGTAGCTTCTTGCCAGACCGCCTTGAAGCTATGATTCTGGGTAAGATGCCGTTCGCACGAGGTAAGCGGGCTAGTGACAGGTTCGGCCGCAATGGATTAGCAGCGATCAACGGAACGGCGTGGGTGGATTTTGGTCATCGGATATTCCAACTCGACCTCTCATTTCGTCTGCGGAGCCGTGATTTCGCCAAGCAATCCGAGGATGCGACAATCTTCCCTCGAAGGCTTAAGGTAGGCAGAGCGGCGGTTCTAGGCCCCCGGAAGGAAAATGATGTTTATCGGCTATGCAATTGTTCCGGTCGCAATTCTTTTGATTGTTGCTGCTTTGCGCAGCTTCGGCATTAATCAAGAATATCAGCGCGGTGTGCTGTTCAGGCTAGGCCGCTTGGGACCGATCAAGGGACCGGGTTGGTATTGGCTGATCCCGTTCGTTGACCGGATTATAAGGGTCGACACCCGGACGATCACGTATCAGCTGGAAACGCAGGAGACGATCACCCGCGATGGCGTAGCAGTTCGGGTTAACGCGGTGCTTTGGTTTCGCGCCGACTCACCCGTCCAGGTGGTAACGTCAGTTGAAGACTGGAAATCGGCTACGATCCAGGCTGCAGAGACGGCGCTGCGCGATGCCATCGGGCAGAGCGAGCTCGATCAGATGCTGAAGGACCGTATCGCAATCAACAAACGCATGCAGGAACTTCTTTCAGCAGCCTCTCTCAAGTGGGGCGTGGAGATCGACGCAGTCGAGATTAAGGACGTCGACATCCCGGAGCAGATGCAGCGGGCCATCGCTCGGGAGGCTGAAGCGATCCGCGAAAAGCGGTCGCGTATCATCAAGGCGGAGGGCGAGCAGGAGGCGGCGAAGAAGCTTGCCGAAGCGGCGGACACGATCACGGCGTCGCCAGGCGCGCTCGAATTGCGGCGCCTGCAAACGCTGACCGAGATAGGTGTCGAACACAACAGCACCATAATTGCAATGCTCCCAGTCGAGCTACTGCACGCCGCTCGCAAAATCGCGGGCCTTCCTCCTGTGGAATCCGAATGAGGACGCCGATGGACGTGGGTAAATACACTTCGGTTGGCGTCGGTGAAATATCCGCAGTTGGGTCGCTAGCCGACCGACCGCTTCTAGCGGTCACTCCACCGGTCCCCCACGGCTTGAAGTGGGGCGGAAGCCGACAGTCGGCTTTCTGATCGCGTAAAGGTGAAACCCGACATTCTCGTGAGCCTTGTTCCCGCATCGCTCTCAGCCTCATAGCGTCGCGAGGGTCAGGGCTGAGCGCCGCGCCATGACCCGGCGACGGCTCAATCCCCGCGCGGTAAGCCAGTATCGCAGCTACAGTGTGAC
>ENA-OFCE01000162-OFCE01000162.1-metagenomes-genome-assembly--contig:-NODE-162-length-48763-cov-6.660733_pt1 | contig 48763 bp, 52 predicted proteins | sample MGYA00153388_OFCE01 | MGnify analysis MGYA00153388 | reverse complement strand
TCCTCCTTAGCATTATGTTAATAATTCTTGCCAAGAAGGAGTTATTTCCTTATTTCAAACCATCAAAATTTTTTACAGCCTCAATCCAAACAGTAGTGGACAATATTTATTTTCCCCTTGCGGCATTGTAACTGCCACTCCAAATGCAAGTTCATCATATTGTATGAAATATGTTGTAGTTGGTGTAAGTGCAAATGGCTATGGAACGGTTTTTGATTACTTACCAAAAGCCACATATACTACCAACGGGCAGATAAGTGGCTCAATTCCTTGGGGAGTTTCCTTAAGTATGGATATAGGCCCTGCAACTAATGTTGTTAAATATGGGGGCGGAGTAGGATCAAATTGGGTTGAAATGCAATACCTTCCCATGTATGTAAACCAAAATCTACCTACTAATGAAACAATGGCTTGTCAAGTTGTGGCAGATATGTGGCAAGACACATCAAACTGTTATCTATATAACGGAACTACTCCTTATCCTAACTATTATATGGGAAAAGTCAGATATGATGTTGAATTTTACAAATTTTCTGCTCAAGTCTATACTTATATAGCTACCAGGAGCAATAGTTCAACGGCAAACGGATATTAAAACTCTTGTGATAATGAAAAGAAAATATGACATTCCACATGGAGTGTCATATTTTCTTTTTTTGGCATAAAGCTAATAAAAGGAATATTTAAATTAGTTATCCATTGGTGTTATTGAGGTTTCGGAACCTTTAATTATGGGATATACCTTTAAAAAATATGTGTTCCTTTCAATCTCCTCGATATATTCCTTACCACCAACTTCTACTTTAAATTTATTTGGTTGTTTATCTAATATAATTCCGTAAAATACATAATAAAATTTATTTTCTCCAGGACTTTGCTCATTCTCCGTTAGGAATGTTTGATACCCTGTGCTTTCGTTACTAGAACTAAAACGGTCATATTTGTATTTCCCATTTGGCATTAACTTAAATACTGCGTAACCTAACATATTATTTCCATTTTGTTTAAAAGTAAAAATCATAATATGTCTATCATCTATATCATAATCCTTTTTGAGTTCCAGATTATAAGAGTTATATTTAATAAGTTTTTCTTGTACGTATTGGGGTAAATCAGCCCTTTGTATATAACTATTTTTTACATAATAATAATATCCCCCGCCTATACAGACAGCAATCAAAATAAATAAAACCAAGAATAAAACATGTTTCACTTTCATTCACTATACCTCCAAATGTAATACCCATCCTGATTATACTAAATATTTCTAGGTATGAATAGCTTTTTATGTAAATTTTGCAATAAATTACTCCTCTTGACGCATCCAGAATAGGTCACATAGACCCTCCATCTGCGGGAGGGATGCTGGTATAACACCTATAGGGCCCAATGGCAGCAACCGTGTCATCAGGGGCAAAGTAGCGTTAAAAAGATAGCAAAACAGCCATTTTCGCAGATTGATTTTTATTTGGATTTTTAGATTTTTAAAATTTATATTAGCTTGAAAGTATTGATATAACAGACTTTCAAATTTTGCTTTGCCCCTGACGACACATATGCTCCCATTAGGCCACTTTGGGTAATAATGGGGTTTGTGTAGTAACGGAACAGAAAACGGCTATAAGCGTGTAAATATTTTACAGATATAGCCGTTCAATTTATCCTACCATTCCGAACTATTACAAATCCCGTTCATAATGTAGGTAGTTCTAATTTTTGAACGTTTGTTGTAAACATAGCCAATTTACGAACAAAAGCCAAAGAAAACTTTTAACTCTTTCAAAGTCTTGCATTTACAAGCTTTTTACCTTACGGATGTTTTCTGTTCCATTACTACTTATACCCCAACTACCCCTTCTAAGAAAGCCACAAAACAAATTGGTATATATTGTAAATTTGTTACGGTTTTTTGTTCCATTACTACTCATACCCCATAAACAGCTCGTCACAATCCGCACACTTTACATTAACGTCCCTGGTTGCTCTTATAATTGTCCCGCAGGTAGGACAGACATACTTCCGGAAAGATTGTTTTTGCCGTGGTGGTCCTTCATCCGTTCCATTGGCTCCTGTCGGCTCCTCCGGACCGGTTATTTCATTCGGGACTTCTTCCGTAGCTTCTGGTTTGCCTGCTCTCCAGTGCCGGTGCCTGGTAAGGACAAAAACGTCTTTATTGGCCGTGGCATCTACCAGGGCTTTGGATTCGTCTGTTAGCGTTGTGAGGCTCCAGCCGATGCGTTCATCATACGCAACTACCAGGCCATGCTGCTCTGCTATTTGCTTAAACCGTTTATTGTGGTACGTGTGACCCCTGGAAGTGTTTTTTATTCCCTTTTCATTACAATACAAGTGTACCATCTCATGTAACAGGGTAGCACATATATTTTGTATGTCCCTGTAAAGGTATTCGCTGCATATGGTTATCTCATAATAATATTCATCCCTTTTATTGTCTTTCCACACCTTGGCACAAGTACACCAGCCCATAGTATAGCTGTTTTTTCCATTACTTTGTGCTGTAATAATAGGCTTTTTAATTTCACCCTTATAATAATGCTTGTTGAACACATCAAACAGCCGGTTAAGCTCCGCATTTATTTTTTCAATCGTCACGTTTACATCCTCCAATTTTGAAAGTTAACTTTCAAAAAGTTGTTAGAAAAAAAGGTGCCAGAGTCCAGCACCCTATATTTTATTTCTGTTCTTGTGCCGGTGTTTGGCTAATTCCCAGGTAATCCATAAGTGCAGCCTGGAAAACCTTTGAATAGTTTACCCCCTGGGCTTCTGCCAGTTCCTTCAGCCAGGCCGGTATAGTAAGGTTTGTTTTTACTGCCCGATTGTCCAGCTCATTTTTTACAATGTCCGGAAAGATAGTAACCGGTAATACCATATACCCGGCTGCTGTTTCCGGATCTACCTGGGGAACTTTAGATGGCTCCGGTATAGGGTCCCCGTCCTTTTCCATGCCATAAATATGCAAGCCTAGAGCATCGGCTGCCTGCTTTTGTGCTTCCTCAAAATCTTCTCCATAACTCACGCACCCAGGAAGATCCGGAAAGTAAACGCTATACCCTGTTTCAACAGGTTCCAGAACGGCAAAATACGTTAATTTACGCATAAAAATATATCTCCTCTCTCCATACAGGCCAGGGCTTTATTTTAGCCCTGCCTGTTTATATATGCTATTTAGTGTACCGGGAGCAATATCCCCCTTGTGGTTAGGTACTGTGATCTTTCCGGTCTTTGTCGGGTGTTTCAGCTGAATGTGGGACCCTTTGGTTCTTGCTTCAACTTCTTTCCACCCGTGGCTATGTAAGATTTTTAATATTTCTCTTACGGTCATGCTTGCTCCCTCCTTACATTTAGAATTATACGCCCAATTTATACGTATGTCAAGAAACTTTTTGAAAAAATGCGTATTTTTTGTACGTATAATCTTTTGTCAACTATTTTCGTATAGGCTGTCATAGTAAGATTCCTCATATTCTCTCTGTGTAAAATTGTGGTTCTGCGGTATTAATCCTCTCAAGGCGCTTCGCTCCGGATCACCTTCTGCCTTTTGCAGCTCCTGGTTGTTATAATGGCCGCTGGTCGATGTATAGCTGTTGTATAGGGCGGTTATTAGGTAGCTCCTTACGTTGTTTATCTTGACCGTCTGCTGTTTAAAGTTCTCTATGACACATTTTAAATGGACTGGTTTAAGCTTCAGGAACCGACTTTTGACAACCTCTCCGGGCAGACTATCCCCGTTGACTTTTATTTTTGGGGCTTTGCTGTTTACTACATCATGAATCAGCTCCACAAGTTCCTTATACATTGGATCTTGTTCCTCCTGTTCCTGGGGGCCAGACTTAAATTGATTATGCAGGTACTCTAAATTATATATAACTTCATCAGCTCCGGTTGATCCTGAAGCTGCATTGCTTTCTTGTTGTATTTGCTTTTCTGTTTTTCCACTTTGGTTGATATCCGTTGCAGGAACTTTTTTGTCCTCCTGCTGATTGATAGATTGATTGTTATTTTTAAAAACTGTTAATTTTAAAGAACTGTTAATATTACTGTCCCAGTTTTGTGTATCCACAATTTGTGTATCCACAAAACTAGGACACGGTTTTTCCGTGTTTTCTGCCGTGTCCTTAAAACTAGGACACGGTGAAATTTCTTTGTTTTCCACTGGCTCCAGAGGAATGGCCCTGGGATTTGTGCAGAGCGTGTAAATAGTTTTTGTGAATTTTCCGTTGTGCTTCAGCTGCTCGGTCCTTATATATCCGCATTGTTTTAAAAGGCTAATATGGCTGTAATACCGGGTTTTACTCATGCCTAAATGGTTTAGTATTAAAGAGACTGAGGGGAAGGCCTGGCTGCCTGCTCCGGCGTAGCTGCAAAAATAGGCATAAATACACTTTGCTTCCGGACTTAGCCTCGGATCCTGCATTACCAGTTTTGGAATTATGCCATAGCCTTTAGAATTTACACCTTCAACCTGGAGTATATCTGTCAATTCATTATTGTTCATGTCTTTTGCATCGTTCTTCATGTGTAATTCCCCCTTAAATGATTTGAAATAAAATTAAAACTATGCAGCAGGCGGATATAATACCCTCCGCTGCGCTGCCGGTACTGAATGTAAATGGAAACCTGTATTTTTTGCACTCCAGGCTTTGCTTTAAAATCTCCCAGCTTATAGACCTGGCTTTTATACACTTTATTAAAAAAATAACCGGCACATCCAACGGATGCAGCAGGCCCGGAATTCCCCTGTTGGTAAAATAATCACATAGTAAATGGCTTGCAGCTCCCAACAGATAAAAAACTGCGGCTAGTTGTGCATAGGGCAAATTAATATAACTTACACTGTAATATACCGTATAGGCAGCCAGGCTATTCACCGGCAGCCCATGGGATATGCCCCGGTGCCTAGAGATAACATAAAGGCCCAGGGTTATGGCCATAAAAAGCCAGGGTTTTTCTCTTGTTACAAGGTAGAAATAAAACAGTACAAGGATGGCCAGGATCTGCATGCACATGCGGACATAATGGAGAATCCTTTTTGCGCTGTTTTTAAGGAATATATAGCCAAAGAGTGTAATTACTACTCCCGGTATAAAAAAACGGGTTTGAAAGGAATTTAGGAGCAAATAGAGTATTGCTGCGAAGGCTATACAGTCGATAGTCCTTTTAAGGGCCTTGTGGCTTATGGGGGTTATTTTGCTACTTAGTGTGGATTCCGGAATGTCGAGATCCGGGGCCAGGCCTCCCAGGATTACAGCAGCCAGGGCAATTCCGGAAGCTACCTCGCTTCCGGAATGAATATTAATTAGTGGGGCCTTATATATGAATCCATAGGCAGCACATCCAACGGCAGCCGCAGCAAGTAAATGTGTTCTTCCTTCCATGGGTACCTCCTTTTTTCTCTGGCCAGCAAAAAAGCTACCGTAATTTTTTACGATAGCTTTTTACTAGCCTGGCTTATTAATTTTGTAAAACTCCCGGATGGATCAGCTCCAGGACACTCCTTCTCACATCGAGCTTCAGAACTACATCCTTGTACTTGTCCCCCCTGAAGCCCCTGACTATAAATGTGTATTCCGGCCGGAGCCGTATATTGTCTTTTGTGAGGGTCTGATCTGTCCAAACACATAAAATATATCTTATGTCTGTTGTCTTTACATCCATGCTACCGTCAACCTGGTATTGCAGCGGGTAAACATATTGAGTTCTGTTATCCTTTGCAATTATATCCGGGTCCACGAAAATTTGGATTTTGTCTACAAAGCCCGTAGTGTTTACTGTAAATATAAGTTCGTCCCCGGCCAGGGCAGGATTAGGCACCAACGTGGCAGCAACAGTAAAACTTATTACAGTGTAGCTCCCTAATATTTTGTAGCTTATATTACCGGCATTATCTTCAGATTCTATATGCAAGTACCATGTCCCCTCTTGCGTTTGAGTCGCTGCGATTACAGGAGATATAGAAGTGTTCCACGCCGTTGGCCTGGCTGTGCTGCTCGTGAAGCAGTACCGGGTTTGTTTTACACCACTAAGATTATCACTCAGGTTTATATTTACAGTAACGCTATTAAAAGCTTCCAAAGGCCCTGGTTTGTCAACGTTTATATCCGGTGCCACTTTATCAATCAAGTAAGTCCCTGAGTTCACATAGTTTACATTACCGGCATTGTCAATCACTTCTGCCTGGATCCTATGCCTGCCCTGGTAATTGAAATTGATATTAGTTGCTGTTGGCCCCCAGGAGTAACCACTCCAGGCTCCATAAGCAGCTCCATCATTATCCGATGTTCGATACCTCCATTGATTTACTCCACTGAGCGCATCCCAGGGCGCAAAATTTACATTTACGTCCTGGTTGGTCCATGGCTGGTTGTATGGGGTCGCTGTCGCTCCTGGGAGAGTCTTGTCTATAAGGTAAGGCCCTCGATACCGGTAGAAAGTATTGCCGGCATTATCCCATACCCTCATATGCAAATACCATACTCCTTCAGCTGTATACGTCAGGGGAAAGCTTTTTTGATACATTGTTCCGTCTGTCCACCATGGTTCCACTGTCCCGGTACTGGTAGTGTAGCTGACTCGGTTAAAGTCATTTTCCCCGTTATCATCAGCGGTAACAGTAACGTAAATATTTTGGTTTGTCCATCCCCAGGAAGTAGGGTTTGCATCTACCATAGGGGTAAGGTTCACATTTCCGGTGTCCACTAACACAATTTTGGGCTTACTCCAGGCTCCTTGTCGGTCCAGGACTTCCAGGTAAACCTCATAAACAGTTTTCTGCTTAATTTCTGCTGGAAGTTGCCCGTTGATCCATGTACCATTTCCTTGCTCTCTGTATTTCCACTTCCAATCCACTATACCCCTATTTGCCGTTGAAATGCTGTCCAAATCATAGGAGTTATCTATTGTAGTTGGGGTATAAGTTGATGAATCAATATAAAGCCGTAGGTTATCAATCGCTGCGTAATCTTTTCCCTGGCTGATTGAAGAGTCTTTGCCATAGTTGAACATGAGGATATGAGTTCCAGGCATAAGGACTTTACTATAACGTGTAGTTTCTTCCCCTGAGATTCTTAGTACAGCTTCACCGTCCAGTACTACAGTAAAATTATCACAGTTTTTCTCACTTGAAACGATAGCATCGAACTCTAATGTCTGTTGTTCGTTCAAAGTAAAGTTATATTGACAATATGAAGAGTCATCGTCTGAGACATAGCTGCTTCTAAAGATTCCATTTGAAACAAACCAGTTACCAGTAAAATTAAAGGTTCGTGTTCCGGTGTTGAAATCATCCTTTTTTTCCTTTATTCTAGTATTTTTTCGTAGACCTATAGAAAAATCTGCTACAGGCCGCCGATGCACATAAATAGTAGATGTTGTTGGAGTACTCCAAAGTCTGTAATTATCAAATTGGTCATTCCCTTTGGGATTATCTCTTGCCTCATAGACAACCTGGTATTTACCAGGTTTTTTAAAGGTATCAATGCTATTTGTAGTCCATATCCCATTATTGGGGTCAATCCCTAAATTGTTTTCAAGGAAGTATGGATCATGTTCGAGTTTATGCCTTTCGAAGTATTCAGGATCATTCTCATAGTCTGAATATGTTGTTTTGTATTCTACAGTTTCATCGATTAGAACATACTGTGTCACATTCTCCTGCTGCACATACTTTGACTTTATATTGTTTAAAGCTTGCTGTAATTGTCCTGCTCCATATAACGCACCATTATTGGAATCATCCACTAGATTTCGGATTGACATACTTTCGGGTACAACACCGCTTACAAAATCATACGCTTCAGGGGGACAAATAGCATTGACTGAAAAATCATTGCTTTTCACATAATTAATTAAACTCTTATTAAGTCCACCAAATGAATAATAGTTGCCATAGCCAGCCGAGTAATTTTCCCCTGCTCCGTCCGAAACATACAAAAAGTACCTATCACTGTCAGGAACCAATGGAATTGTTTTTACGTTTTCTGCATTAACCCCTTCTATACCTGTTATAAAGTTTTGGTAAGTAACAGGCTGACCCGCCAGCCAAACCATGTAAGCCCAATTAACCCATGTGTAGTACTCATATGTCGAGCCGGATGAAAACTTATACCTTACATTGTACACTGATGTATCATTGTTATACAGTACACAAAACCCGTTTGGACCATTATTATTTTGTCCATTTCCTATAAGTGCAATATTTTCGTTACCCCAAGCATATCTTTTATCTATAATCTGCGGTGTAGGGTAATCCTTGTAAAAGCCTGGTGCTTGCTCTGTATATTCCCCTACTCTCCCTGGTGTTGGGCTTAGAGTAAAATAAGCATCACGGCCCCACATGTAAACAGTATTATCATATCTTAGAGCGCCAACAAAACGATAATCGCCTTTAAGCTGCACGATACCGGATATACCTTCTACCTTTCTCCAGGAATCCCGGCTATTATATGAGCCGTCCCCTAAGTTTCCGTACAAATTTGATCCTTTCGTCCAAACATTACCATACTTATCTAGCGCAACCCAATACGGATCTTTGTTATAATTCTGATTTGCCACATATGCCTGCACAACATTACTTAAACCTTCATAGATAGTTGGTGTATCAAAAACCATTATTCCAGGATTAAAATTACTCATGAAACCCTTTGTATAATCATTTTGGCCATAATATACTTTTCTGGAATATAAACTCCCTAAACTCACCTTGCTACTTTCTACCTTAACCTTAACATTTGCACCTTGTGGGTATAGCTCACTTTTAAAAGTATTTAGCGCTGATGATAAATCTGAGAGCTTCTGCCCTGTGTAGTCTGTCAAAACCACAATGTCAACATCTTTTCGTTTTACCATTTTAAAAGAGATATTGGGAGCTGTGTTTTTTACTTCAATGTCCTTTGTAAAGCTTGCGGTTCTGTAATCTGCTGCACTGATAAATTCCGGAATTGTTGATTGCCCAAAACCTTCTATTACGGTTTCCCTAATTCTATATTTACCAACCAGGTCTAGCTTTAGGGTAACACTTGTACTATTCCCATTGTTAAAGGTTGTCCAGCCTTCCGTAAAAAGACCGTCATTGTTAGCATCATAGCAATATTCGTATGTCCTGGTACTTATAAAATCCGAATCTGTAGAGTATGACATATCCGTTATATCAAAACGTGCATTATTTCCGTCCGCTGGATCTCTGTATGCCGTTGGGTTTACAGCAAGGGAGCATATTGGATTTTCGTCCGGTGTAATAGTAACAATTTTCTCCTCGGTATCCATATAACCCGCTGTGTTAGTAACCGACAGCTGCACTTTATACGTACCGGCTTTTTTTATTAATAGATCCTTTGTTATGGAACCATTTAAAACTCCGGAGTATTTAATGTCAGGAGCTGCACCACCAGAAAGTGGAGTTATGGTCCACGTCGTTTTTGTCTCATCAATGGGATACTTGGATGGACTCTTACTGGCCGCTGAACTTATATTAAACTTCCTGTTTTCCTTTAGCGAACCTGTAATATTAATTACTGCATCGGGCATCGGGGGCGTTACTTCTATTATTTTTTCTGTACCGGCTGCCAATCCATCATTGTCAAAGACTATCAAGCTCACTTTTTTGTACCCTAAAGAACTGAACCATACAATACCCCCGGGTCCTGTTATAACTCCATTCGCATCCTGGACAGACCAATAATATTGTTCTATGGTTCCGTCCGGATCATATGAGCCGGAAGCAATAACGATATTTTCTCCCATAGCTACCTTATTTTCCGAATTTATAATAGCAACAGGCGGCTTTTTAGGCGGTGGGGTAGGTGTGGGAGTAGGTGCAACTGTTGGAACAGGTGTTGGGGTCGGGGTGGGAGTAGCTGGTGGCGGGGTCTGCTCCGGCTTTAAAATGTCTATTTTGTGTGTTACTGTTTTACCCAGATCTCCATTTATCTGAAGCTTAATGGTTATGGTTCCATACTCATAAACCATCGTATAATCATTTTTCTGGTTACCGCACTGGTTAAAGCTCGGGGAGGTTGGGGTACTTTTAAAGTACTGCCAGCTGGTAGCATTAATTGACTTATCCTTCAGGTCAATTCTCACTCCACTTCCAGCATCGGGTACGGTTATGTAAGAATCCGTTTTAAGCTGTCCATTGTAGTATATATCAAACTCCGGATAGGAAAGATCCGGGGTGGGAGTCGGTTTTGGCTCTTCGGTAACATTGACTATAACTTTTTCAAAGTGCCAGGCTACGTCATAGGTTTGTTTGGGTCCATCTGGAAAAGTAGTATGGGCCTGAATCGTGTCATAGATAAGGTGGGCGCCGTTGGAGGACCACACATCCCAATGCTCATATACATCGGCCCGATCAATATCGGACCGTACTTCTCCATAAATTGTATAAGTGCCTGCTTTATCCGGAATAAAAGAAGAAGTACCCCATGAAAAGGGGTACCTTCCTGCATATGCTGTTCCACCAACTCCTCCGGGAAGCGTTTTCCAACACTCCGTATAATCGCCGGTGCCATTTGTAATTTGTAAACCTACTTCTGCTATTTGTCCCGTTCCGGGAATGGATTCACTAAAATCTATTATAATGGTTTTTCCTACGGTGGAAGTAATGCTTTGACTATCATAGGCTGTTTGTCCGTTTGCTGTTACTTTCATCCTGGAAGTCGGTTTATTAATTTTTTTATTGGTTTTATCTTCTATTCCTGGTTGTTTGTAATAAAGATCTACCATTGCATAGTCTCTTATTCCATATTCAACTATAGAAGGAACATAATATATTCCATCTGCATCATGTGCTAAAACTCTGTAAGCAGGTATGCTCCCTATAAGAATTACCAGGGATAGTAACACGCTTAGAAATTTTTTCAATTCGTTTCCTCCTTCCATGTGCTACTATAGATTGAAAAAGTGAACTTATCTCGGTTTGATCTGTACATTATCCCTATAAGTTTGCTTTAAACCAGCATAATAGAATTCTACTTGCATTTCCAGTATTACTCCTGGGTGAATTTCCACTTTACCCAGCTCCGGATGGTTATTAAACTGATGGTCCTTTGATGGTGCCCCCCACAATACGGGCGTTACATACTTATATGCAAATTCAGTAGACAAGTTACGTACATTATCCATTCTCTTAATATCTGGAATACCAGTAGTCCAGTTAATTAAATCGTGGTTCAGGCAAGTAATTTTATATGCATAATCTTCGGCCGTATTCTTATATGCTTCGATGTTCTTTAAATCAATTGAAAAGTATTCTGCCTGGCCCAGTGGAACATGCTTTACAACAAATTGTGGCTTGATAAAGCCTTCTGGCATGGGGTCCCCTTCCACTAAAGTCATAGGAACTTCAACATTGACCCAGGAAACAGGTGTAGGCGTTGGAGTCGGTCCTGGTGTCGGGGTAGCCACGGCTTCCACGATTCCGTCACTCCGGATCAGAACTGTGTTGTTTACTTCATCCCACGCAACCCCAGCGCCCAGGGTTTCTGATATAAACCGAAGGGGAACCATGGTCCGCTCCTCCTTCAAGACTGCCTTTGTGTCAAATTCTTTCCGGATGTCAGTTTTTTGGTCATTTACAATGGCCCAGTTCTGGCCAATTTGAAAAAGTATTCTTTTTGGGTCCTTCGATATAATAACGAGCTGGTCAGCTTCCTCCCACTTCACATTGCATCCCAGTGCTTCAGTTACAAATCGCACTGGAACCATAGTTCTGTTATCTTCATTCACATATGGTTTTGCATCCGGAAAGCTAACCGGCTTTCCATCCAGTTTTACAATTGGAGTTTGAGCTGCAGCCGTGACATTTTTTATATCTCCAGCATAAAAAGCAGCACTAAGGCTTATTACAGCAGCCGTTAAAATGGCTGCAAATTTCATTGTTTTTCTCATAATTAAACACCCTTTCCATTTTAATATTATAAATATGGAGTAAGTTATTGGTAGAAATGTAGGTAAAAGTTTATGAAAGTAAAGGAGAAAGTTGACTTTTATAAACTAAAACGGGTATAATATAAGTAAGGTAATCGGAACCGCATGGTGCGGTTGCCACGGATGATTAGTTAAATATAATCACTCTGCGTAGCAGGCAGGGTGATTATTTTTTTCCTTCTGTTATCGCCTTTATAAGCACAACAACTAAGGAGATCAGCGACACGATTAACATTCCAAACGCTATCATCAACGACATTGTTTGATATGTATCCATACCGCACCACCTCCCTTCTTTTGTAAGATGGAGGCAGCCACACCCTGTTTTTATTTCCGATTACCTTAACCACATTTTACCACAAAAGCCAACCTGCTCACAACATAAAAATCCGGATTTCCCGTTTAATCGCTTTGCCCACGCTGTTCATCCCTTAATTTTTGGACTATACCCGTCATTACATCCAGCTTTATAATAAGCCTTATATAGTCGCTAACAGTCAATCCTAGTTTTTCAGCCTGTTCTTGGGCCTGTTCTTTATCATCCTCGCTAAGTCTTATATCTAATCGTTTTAACATTCCCACACCTCCAGTTTGTGTGCCTATATTTAATTGTACACACACCGTACACACAATTCAAGAGATTTTTGAAATATTTTCCTATTTCCACCAGGAACATAACCGGCAGCAGGATCAAAATTACAATTGGTATAGCCTGGTATAGAGCTTCAGGAAAATCCTTTTTCATTACTACGCCTGGCAGAGCGAAAATAAAAGCCGGTAAAACCAGCCTATTACTTTGCTGTATTTGGCTTACTTATTTCAAATTCTTCTTCAGGGATCTCCTTCCCTTCCGGAGCATCCACCAATTCAAAGGTGGCATTCCCTACCCCTTTGGCCTTTGCTACTTTCTTCAGGATCTCTTCCTTTTCCACCGATACATTCACCGTTTTTACTACTGCATCCCCTTGCTTGGTGATGATCCGGCCGGTGGCATCTACTAAACCCGCCACTTTTACCTTTCCCATAATCTTCATATCACCGGTGGCTGGGTCCCGGTAGAGCAGGACATAAAATTTCCCTTCCCGGATATTACCGCCCAGGTAATTAGATAGGTTTGTCACATCCAGGCCAATGGTCCATAGGGCCTTTACATCCACCAATACCTCCCCCCGCTCGATAAGCTTTGAAGGCATGGCCATTTCTCCAGGCAGCACCTTATATAGTAGCCTTTTATCCGCCAGGCTCTCCCCTTCTTTTATGGCATCCTTTGGGACCAGGGACACCGGTGTTTGTTTCCATGCCACATCGGAATCCTTCAGGACTGTATCCTTTTCCATCATGGTCTTAAAATATGCCACTCTTACCGTAGGTTCTGGGGCCACGGTCTTTTTCATGGTGCTATAGAGCATAAAAGTAATTATTACAGCCAATCCCAAACAGGCCAGAGCAATACGAATCATTCTACGATTTATTTTCAATCAATTACCTCCTTTAATACCCCGAATACTTTCGGGTCCAGGGTTCCTTTCTCCCGTTCCATTTGGTTCAGAGCTTCCATTTTCGAGTATCCTTTTCGATAGGGCCGGTCGGAGGTAAGAGCATCGAACACATCACATACCGTTAAAATTCTTGCCCCCAGGGGGAGTTTCCTCCCTTTCTTTCCTGTCGGGTACCCGGTTCCATCCCATTTCTCATGATGGGCATAAATCATTTGCACACTTTCTTTACTGAACTTTGCACCCCAGGTGATTTGAGCGCCAAAAACAGTATGCAGCTGTACCCTGTTTTTTTCCCTTTCGGATAGGCTGCCACGTTTATTCAGGATCTCCGGCTCAATACCCGCTTTCCCTATATCGTGGAAAATACCAGCGATAAAAATATCCTTCTTTACGCTTTCCTGAATGCCCAGCTTGTCACAAATCTTCATTGCCAGATTAGCCACCCTGAAGCCGTGGAGTAGGTCGCTAACACAAATATAGTTTTGTTCCAGGCAGTCATACTCCCTTACACTCTCCATCTTCGCCAGCTCCATTGTATGTCACCTCCAATTAGTTTTTATAGAATGTTGCGACATCCACATCTACATGCTTTTCAAAGTAGACAATTACATCAAGATAAGGAATCCTTGCCGGGATCTGCACTACGATATGAATGGTTGTAATCCGGATTTCTGTCCCCTTGCTACAGACCGCCGGAAGGTCAGTAGGATTAAAAACCGTGATTTCCTGGATATTCACCGGTTTACTCTTTTCATCAATAAAGCTGTCCGACAATGGGTAATTACTGCCGGACAGCTTTAAATTTTCTCTTATGTACTCTTCCACCACCGTTCTGGCGGCGATTTTATCTAAAGTTATATTCCTGGATTGTTCGGAGGTAATCTCTTTGCGCCTGGCCAGTTCGTTAAAATCCAGCTTGGAAAAGCCTGCCCATCCGGAAGCGATTAAAGCATCTTCCACCCGGTTTCCCAGGGTGTGAACCTCGATGGCCGTTGTAACAGCCATAAAGAATAAGCATATAAACAGGATGATAACCCCGGCTAAAAATAGATAAGCAGGCACTTTCATTTTTATTTCCCCCTAATTTGGCAGCATGAGTACCACTGTACGCATCTGGTATTTGATTGGTTTTGTAACGGTTGTTTCACTGTAGGTGGTTGGATTGGTGGTTTCATAGCTGAATTCACCGGTGACTTTCAGCTCCAGTTTTTGCCCCCAGCTTGTTGCGGAAGGCAATGGGGCTGTTACTACTACATTGGTGATCCCCATACTGTTTAGCTCTGCAATGAGGTTATTTTTTTGTGCTGTAGTCAGTCCTGAATCCCTTTCAATGATTGCCAGGTAACTATTACAGGTATCGTCAAAGGTGGCCCGGGCATAAAGCGGGACCGTACCCTCCACACCATTTACCATTACCAGGGCAAGAATTAACACTATGATCCCAACAATAATTAGATCCCCCGGTGACTCCATACCCTTCAGCTCCTTTACTTAAACATTGCGGTGGCTTTTGCAGCCAACCATGCTGCCCAGGAAGTTCCATAGGTCCCCAATGCAGTAGTAACGGCCGCTTGTATGGAAATGACAGCCAAAACAACAATAGCCCCCCATATTAGAGCTTCTATTACGGTGAATCCACTATTATCATTGCGAAGTGCTACTAATTGTGTGAGTATCAATTTTTTTAACTTATTCATTATTTTAATCTCCTTAAACTTTATTTTTTACTAGAATCATCAGTTAAATATTAGATTTAATTTATTCATAAGCTCTTTTCCTATCGGGATAATAATAAACCCCACATAGCAGATAAAAAGCAGGACGGAAGCAATGATAAGCTTAAACCGTTTGGATTGCCGGCCTACTTTACGCCGGAGGCGTTTAGCCCTTTTTAGCATAACTGCCTGGGCTTTATGGTTTTGCTCTGAAAATCCGCTGATCTCCTTTTGCTCCAGGGTGAAACCAAAGGATTGCAGTTCCATAAGATTGGAAGTACTTCTAAATTCTTCGTAGATTCTCGGTAGATCCTTTTCCCCACCCATATACTTGTATTTATTCAACAGCTCATTTAATGGGGTTTTCAGGGGTTCATTGCAATGCTGCACCGCATAGGCAAGAATTACATCCTGGGGAGTATTAATTTTGCTCTGGTAATATACAATGTCCTGGATATTGCAAAGCTCTATTGCCAACTGCTTTTTATGCTTACCGGCCTGAAGAATAACCAGAGCATCCAGGAGGAGAATAAACATCACGGTGAGGCGTAAGGTTGAAAATTGCCTATTCATCAGCTGAATACTACCAATGGCCAAAAACAATATGTGAAAGGCAATTAGAAGATCCCCGCTCATCCCCAGGGGCTTTCCATTCCCCTTTAAATAGGCATCTAATTTTTTTACCCAGGAAAACCGTTGCAGCTGCCGAATATATTGAAGCCCAAAACTCCGTGACTTCTTTTCTTTTTTCCTTTTCGTAAGCACAAAAAAGGCAATGGCTATCAATGCAGCTGTCAGGGCTAGAACCATACAAACTAATAAAGTGTAAATACTCTCCCCTCCCTAGTTTCTTTTTAAAGTCATGTAAATAATGTACATACTGATGGCCATATCCATAATAAAAATGATTTGCCCCACCAGATTGCCCAGAATCTCCTGTTTGTAGACCCCTTTTAATGTCCATAGCACCACGGCAAAATTAAGAAAAAGCAGCATATACAAGCCATATTGCAAGAGCTGGTCCTCTGCATTCTGTTGATCTTCATCGTCATCCAGCAAAGCCATTTCATCAATGTATGCCTGGGTAAGCCCTTCAATATCACCTCCTCGCACATAACAAATACGGATATTTTCTATGTAAAGCCTTAATTCAGGCGTTGAAAGTTTTTTTTCAAATCGTTCCAAACAAGTTACCGGGTTGATTTTATGCTTGTAATCAAAGGTCATATTCTCCAGATAGGTTTTAATGGGCTTTACCACATAGGGGGCTGCACTCTCAAAGGCTTCAAAAATATCGTGCTTATCGCTGCGCCGTAAAAAATTCCCCAGGATAATTAAAAAGTCAATGCCGTATTTCCTTTCCCGCTCTGCCATAACATCCCCCATGAGTTTAAGAACCGCAAAAGGAACGAAAACGACTGATATTCCAAAGGATAGCGCCGGTAAAAAGCTAATTTTATCTAAAACCCAGTAAAAGGCAGTAATTCCGGCAATGATGCAAAGAGTGAAATGAATCCAGGCATTATATAAGGATAGGCCGGTGCGTTGGATCAGCTCCATGGTGTACTCCGTAACCCGGTAAACCAGGTTGACTCTTTCCATCAGAGCCGTAAGGGCTTTGGGACGGTCCAGAACACTTTTTTTAATCCGGATTACAGAGCTTCCCCAATCATTGAAGAGTACCAGCAGCATAAACCCAATAAAAAGCAGCAGCGCCGTAAGGACCAGCAAAACAGAATTAAAAAGCATACTCCTGGCCCCCTTTCCAGGTCCTGAGTTTATCCCGCATAGCATCGGACCGGATCTGTCCCACCTTCTTATGCTTTCCCTGTAAAAAGGTGATTTCCCGCCTTTCTACTTCAAATTCCCATAGGGTGTTGTATTCGACTTTCTCAACGGTCTTTACTACTTCCACCACTTCCGTAACCACAAAATTATCTATGTGTATAATGATATTGGTGGCTTCGTGGAGCATGTCCAGAAGGACACGATCCGAAAGGTTGGTGCCGGACATTTTCATCATGACCATGGCTTTTAAAATGGCGTTTTTGGCGTTTAAGGCATGTAAGCTGGTCATGGTTACATTACCGGAGAAAGCACCGTGAAAGAAGGACATGGCTTCACCGGACCGGAGTTCTCCATATACATACCGGTCAATGGTCATTTTATTGCCCATTTCAGAGATGTACTCCAGGTTAAAGCTCTGGCCTCCCCAGTCATTCCGTTTAGTTAGGAGCTGCATGGCGTTAGGGTGCTTTAAATAAAATTCTGCCTGTTCTTCCATGGTCAGGATTCTTACCCGTATATCCAGCTCTTCCAGCAGCGCCCGCATGAGCGTGGTTTTTCCAGCCCCACCCTTTCCGGATACAATGATATTGGCTCCTGCCTGGTTGTAGGCATTTAGATCCTCGGCCAGTTCCTTAGTCATCATCCCCATGGCCACCAGGTCCCCCAGGGTGAACGCTTTTCCATTGTGTTTACGGAATACTATGGTGGGAGATACATGGGCAATGGGGGCAATACAGCATATAATTCTTAGTTTCTGTTTTGGATCTTCCAGGGTGGCCAGGGGAATATTTTCATTGATCTCCCCCCTCAGCTTTGCCTTTAGGGTGTATACAAAGGAAAGCAGGTTTTTTATGCTGCCAAAATTAATATCTGTCCGGATCATTTGATTTCCGATCTTTGCCCATACGTTGTCGGGACCGTTGATAAATACGCCATTGCAGCCTGGCATATCCAGGAGCTTCTGAATGACCCCATGACGGAAAACATGGTCCAGGACTTCCTTCACCAGCTCCTCCCGATCCTTCCCCACCAGGCCATAATTAAATTTACTGATAATCTTTATAATAGCCATCTCCAGGGCAGTTTCCGGGATCTCGTTTAATGTGATTTGAGTAATTAAGTCCTTATTGGTTTTTAAAAGCTCTTCCGTGATGGCTTCCACCACTTCATAGATGCTGATAAATTGCTCCTCCAGGCTTGTTTTGGATGCCCGGGCCGCTCTTGCGTTGACTCGATCAATGACCGACATGTTTTCACCTCCTACCAATGCCGAAAAGCCGCTGCCATTTTCCCGCCGGACCGGAAGCTTTTACATCGAGTTTTTTTATTAGGTTTCCATGCTCCTGCATGGCTTTTTTATGGCCAAACAGGTTGGGGCTGGTTCTGTAACCTGTCAAATAGGACAGGTATCCAATCACCGGTAATTTCAGTATGGATTCTGCTTCCACTGATGTTAGGCTATGGCCTTCATAGGCATTAAAAACAGCGTTAAATTTCTCTATGCTATAGTCCTCATATTGCTGGAACATTTTTATTAAACGGTTTACATGCTCTATTGTGTATTTATCTGCCTCTAAGGGTAGGATGATTTTATCGGCCAGCCGTAGTGCTGCATCCGTAGGCAACATATCATAGTAGGAATGGGTATCCACTACCACATAATCAAAGACAAAGCGAAGCTTTTGTAATATTTCCTCGTACTGTACCAGGTTGGAAGTGTAATAATCGTTCAGGTCGGAGATTCCGGCCATAAAGTATAGGTTTTTTATGTTCTTACTCTGCTTTACAATCCCCTGGAGCAATTCCGGGGTTAAGTTTCCCTTTGTGGTAGCATCCAGGGCCTGCTGCAAGCCAAATTCGGCCTTTGTGTCCATAACCCTGGCTATCCAGGGTTTTATTGGGTTGTAGTCCAGGAGGCACACGCTGCTATTGCTTTCCTTGGCCAGTGCAGCTGCTAGGTGAGCTGCCAGGGTAGTAGCTCCCTGGCCGGTAGGAGAATACACGGTAAATACTTGTTTAAATACACTATGAACCACTTCCCGGTACTCTACCTTAGTTTCAGCAAATAGGCCAAAGTCAAATTTCTCCGGATACTTTTCCAGGATCTGTGCCAGGCCCTCACCGGTGACTTTATCCAGCTCCATAAATGCGGTGACTCCTACATTCACCAATCCGGTAATTATCTTTCTTTCTTCATAGCCCGTGAAATCCTTTACCAGCACAACCACCCGAATTCCCTTTTTTACCGCCTTTTCCGATATCTTTTCCAGCAGGCCTTCCCCATGATCCAGCAGCCGGTTTATAATAAGCCCTTCAACCTGTACAAAGTCCAGCAGATCATAGAGTGATTGCAAGTTAGCTTCTGCATCTACGATTTCATACGGACCGGTGCGGACCACTTCCTCCAGGCTATCATTTCCTATGGCTATAAATATTTTCAATTCTCAATCACTTCCTCCCTAAATGTCACACGTTTTATATCCAGGTACTTTACAATGTTATAGGGGTTGATCCATAAGTAATCCACGTTGTCCTCCACCTTCAGGCCGATCTGAAGGTGGAGATGTGGGGGAAACTGCCCGGTACTTCCTTCCGGTCCCTGGCCGGAGTCCCCTACATACCCTATTATTTGGCCAGCTACTACCCGGCTGCCTTCGGGAACAATCCCAGGGCTTACCATATGGGCATAATAAAAGTAGGTGCCATTCTCAGACTCTACACCTACCCGATAGCCTCCATATTCATTCCAGCCGTTTTTTACTACTTTCCCATTTGTTATGGATACTATAGGCACCCCTTTATCTGCCATAAGGTCGTTACCTTCATGGGCCGTAACATCTCCGTATCCCCTTGCATCCCCAAAGTCGTTGCTGGAGGTGTAAGTATAAGAATAGGACGATGTGGAAGTCACTTCATAGTTTCCATCCTTTGTTTTTCTTTTGTATACCGTTTCGGTGCCTGCCGGAATTGGCCCCGCTTTTAAATCTCCATAGGCTTTTACAAATAAGTCATATAATTCCCGGTCCTCCCTGTCCATATCGATGGATGCTTTTGCTTTGGCTACTGCCACGGCCAGGGCCTGGGCCTCATTCTCCCCGTCCATTTCCTGCAACCAATAATACAGGATCAAAGGAAAACTTATATTATTTTGCCTTGCTTGTGCTTCTGCCTGGGTTAATTTTTCATAGGGAATATCCAACGCCTTTACTACCGTTTGGGAAGAGCTGCCCGCTCCTCCCCCGGGTAAAAGCACCAGGAGTAGGAGGATCAGGACAGCCAGATAAGGCGCAATCAGGCCAGCAGCCCACAGGATCAACTTTTTCTTTAGTACTTTCGATGGTTTTTTCTTTTGTAATTTTGACAAAGCGTTTTTATTCTTTTGTATCATCCACGGCCGCCTCTTCCGCAATATCTGGAACTTTTCTTTCTTCCAGCTCCTGCCTCTGACTTGCTTCTATCTTTTCCCTATAATGGGCCTGTTCTTTGGCCCGGTTCTTCAGGGACTGGGTAAGGTATCCGGCAGGATTGCCGATTTTCCCCTCCCTTTCCTGTCTTTTTACCATGCTATCCATTACCTGGCGTACATTTCCATGTCCGTACTTCCTTGTTAGTCCCTGCATAAAGCTAGTATCATAGGTTCTCCCATATAAGGTGTTAAACTCATTGGTGTATTCTTCGTTCAACTTTTCATAGTCTACAGGCGGTGTTTTTTCTTCTGCCGGTTGTTGCTGCGGCTCATTGACGATCTCCATCACGGAGGCGGGCCGTTCTGCTTCCCGCTGCCTGGCTCTTCCCTGGGTGATGATCTCCTCCGGATTTCCACCGGCCTTTAGGATACGCTGGATCTCATCAGCCACGGCCTGGATCTCCCGCTGCTCAAACCGGGGCGCTCCTAGTTTCTCCCGGGTATCCACCTTTTCCACAAATTCCGTATATTCCGGTGGTTTGCCGGTGATCCTGGCCCTTTCCTCTGAATCAGCCCGGGACACCGCATACATTTTATCTAGCACTTCCTCCGCTTTCTTCATGAGCTGGCGAAGGTCCTCATTTTTCTGTGATGCTTGATTTGCCATGTTTTGAATCATGGATGCTTCCAGGGCTTTATCTTCTATCGCTTCAAAGCTGTTGCCTGAATAGGAACCTTTGCGGCTGCCACCTGTATAGGAGCTTCTTCGACTGGAGATTTCCTCCTCATACCCTCCACTCTCACCGTACTCCATTCCATTCTTCTTCATTCTTCTGTTTTTGGCGTATTCATGGATCTTTTGCTCCACATTTACATCCCGCATCATTTTACTTTGGAGGGCTTTCGCATTCGTAGGGGCCAGCCGCAAGGCCGTAAACATCTCGAATAGTTCATCCTTTTTCCATACGATGGTGACAATGACCGTCACCTCCAGCAGCAGCGTAATGAACCACCCATAGCTTTCCGTAGTACCAAAAAGGACCGATACACAGGACAGCAGAAAGGATACACAAAAGCAAACCACAATCTTTATACTGCCAGCTCCTATGATCTTCATAAACCAGTTTTGAATGAGCTGGATGCCAAAGAACGGAATTAATGCCAGGATAAAAATAAATACGCCCATCATGGAGTACAGGACCGTTAAAAACTGATAGGCCAGCATCAAAAGGCACAGAAGGGCAATGACGATAAATAGGATCAGCAACGGGATAAAATACAATAGGATTAGCCCTAACCGTTTCATTCCCCAATCGGTAGTAAAATATTGTTTCCCCCTTGCCATATCCTTAATATATGCCTTTCTTTCATCCGATCCTACCGGCATAGTCAATATTCTTTGCTCCTGGGTCTTGGCAACCGATATATTTCCAAATTCAAGCATCTGCCAGGGCTGGTGAACAAAAATTTGCCATATGTTATTGGCCGCTGCAATGACTGCACTTTCCGGCGCTCTTCCCTCATTGGTAGCCTTAAAGGTTCCTGTGAGTACCTGCCTGGCTATTCCTTTCGATCCTGAATCCACGCCTTGTAATAGTTTTAGGGGCTGGGTAAAGAAAAACATGGAAAAGGCCACGATGATGGCCGTTTGCAAAATAGCCACCCAGACCTGGGTTCTTTGGTTTTGTATCAACTTAACAACGAAGTACAAACCTAAAATACTAATGGCAATCAAAGAAAGCTCATCAAAAAGGCTGGTTTTCATTTCCGTTACAAAGGAAGTTAACAGGGGGGAAAAGATCTGGTAAATATCAATTTCAAAACTATAGTAGAAGATGGCCACCAATAAATAACCGGTATTTAGCTGTACCTGGAATAGTACATTGGCCAGGGAGTTAATGGCGTTTTCAAACTGCTCTTTGGCCGACAGGGTGCCCGGCTCCACACAATCCAGGGCATAGTTTTCACGGTATTGGTTTAAGTATGGTGAATCATTTCTACCATCAAAAAGGGTATCCATCCGGGGTAATGCTGCCGTACCTGGACTATCCGCATATACCGGCACATGAGGAATAAAAGTAAGAAACAGGACCCCTATAAGAAGGAATAGAGTACTACGCAGTTTTTTCATGGGTTCCACCTTCCTTCTTCTGTACCGGTGTGGTGGAAAAGGCTCTGATCAAATGCTCAAAGACTGCATCAAACTTTAGCTTGCCCACTCTTCCATCCAGATCCATAAACAAGCATTGACCATTTTCCAGGTTCTTTACCTCCTTTATATTATCATCGGTTTTTTCAAGATCCAGGAATTCCAGCACCCTTTTTACCTCGTCATTGTCGTTAGTTCTAAAGCAGAATTTGTATGTAATGGCGTTCTTGATTCCTTCTCCCTTCAGATCTTTCACGGAATGGCCAATGAAAATACACCCGGCATTCAAGGACCTTCCCATTCGGGCCAGGAAGTTCATCAGCTTGATACCCATTTGCGTGGAAGAGAGCGCCCAGGATTCATCGAATAGCACAATCTTAAAGATGCTTCGATCCGACAAGGCAAACTTTTTGGCGAAGCTGGCCAGGGGCAGCATCAATACCGTGGATACCGTTTCCTCCTGGGTATAATCTTCTTTTGGGGTTTCCGGGTCCGGCATCTGAAGGTTTTGGATCTGAATAATGTTCAGCCGGTTTTTAAAGCTAAGTCCTTCTTCTTCACCGGTACCAAACAGCAGCCCCGCCATACCTACCTCCCGGAGAAGGTTGATCCTTCGAGCCACCTTCTTAGCCACTGAACAAAGTTCATCGTTTTCCGGGAAGCTTCCTAGTTTTTCACGCAGCCGTTCCATGCAGGGCTTGGAGTCCTTTTTTGTCTGTCCGATGGCTTCCAGGATGGCCGTGTATTCATCATCCTTTGGATTCAATTTAAACAGCTCGGCCAGGATATTAAGGGCCAGCTCTCCGGCTTCCTCCAGGTTGTCCCGGTAGATAATAAATGGATCTAGCTTTCCCTTATCCTCCAGGGTAGCTGATAGAGTCGTGATGGAGATATGCTCCCGCAGCTCCGGAAGATTTTTGATCCAGTCACCCCGCTCTCCCTTTGGGTCAAAAATCAGTGCATAGCCTCCATACAGTACATTCAAGTAGGTAAAAGAGTTGGCATTAAAGGACTTACCGCCGCCCAGGGTTCCCAAAAAGGCTGCCGAAGCAGACCGATCCAGGAGGCAGGCTCTGCCCAGCTGAAGATAAACATTTTTTTCTAATATCCCGGTATGGCCCACATAAGGACCTACACTATCCCCCAGCTGCCGGGTGGCTCCAATCATTCCTCCCGCCAGGGTCCGGGGCGGCAGGGGGAGGACATAATCCTCCATATACCTTCCCGTTACTGGTATAAACTCCATGAAAAGCTTCAACTGGTCGGCCACCGGTCGCTGGATCTGAAAGTTAAAATCCTCATAGCTTTCCTTGATGAACCTGGCCCGGTCCTCCAGATCCTCCTTGTTATCAGCTGAAACACAGAAGGTAATAGACACCCTGGAGATAGGGGACATACTGGCCTTTAACTCATTTTCCAGCTGATCTGCAAAATGCTTGGCATCGGCCAGCTCATCCGGAACGTCCTCGTTAACATCCTCGATATGTTGGATCTGGCTCTGGATCTCTCTTTTCTTTCCCCCCACCTTCTTGATACTTTCTTTATGTTCAATGGTTTGTATGGTGATGCAAACCTCCGTCTGTATGGGGTAATCCTGGAGGAGCAGCAGCCATTCATTGTCCGGAAATTCAATCCCATCGGGAATATGACTGACCGCCAGAAATGCCTGCCAGGAGATCCGGCCGTCCCCATGCAGCACTTTGAGGGTCCGGCCTTCTGATACGTCAATTTGCCCATCCATGAGCGTTAAAACGTCCTTTTTATGAGGGCGTATATACTTCTCTCCATCCTTCAGGACTTGATCCGCAAAGGGAGTCCAGGAGGCTTTTTGCCCCCTGTTTAAATTGTGTTTTACTTCTACTTCTCCCAGGCCCCGTAACATCATGCGCCGATTGAGCCATTGAATGTCCATGGCAGTGGCGTATTGCATCCGGATTCTTTTATTCTGATCTTTGAAATAGGTTTCGGCCAGGTTTTTAAAGCTGTTAATCTGCCGGACCAGGATCTCCTTATTCTCCACACTAAGGAATTCCATTACACTCTGGACAGGACTTTTTACAAAGTATTCAAAGGCTTCCTTTACATCCTTTACCACGCTCCGGGTTAGGGCAAGGCGGGTAATGACATAGGTAACAGAATCATTGCTCCCGCCACTTCGGTCCACCTTTGCCTTCAGGTATCTTTTGGAGCCTTCCGCATGCGCCTTTGCCCTCTCATATAGCTGGTCCTTTTTATCCATGGCTTCCATGAGGTTTTTATAGTGTATATCTATATCCTGGGACACCGGTACAATGAGGATCTTTGCCTCCTGGCCCACATTGGCCAGGAACCGGGCCAGGCTGTTTAAGATATTGATCTTATTCTCCCGGGATTTATAGTCGTAGCTGAAGCCTGCTAGTTTATATACAGCATAACATTCCTTTTTCTTGTTGGAGAAAATGAGGTTATCCTCAAAGTACTTTATTGGGTAATCATACAAGTTTTATTCCTCCTTTCCAGGGTAGTATGGACCGCCCTTTACTCTCCTGGAGTACCTGGCCTGTCACGTTGACCACTTCCGGCATCCGGAACATAATCGGTGTTGAAAATACGACTTTCTTTAGGTTCTTGACCTCCGTAAACCTTTCACTGGTCTTTGTCATGATCTTATACGAAAGGTAATCCAGGAAAAACTTATGGGGTAGCTTCCCATCAAGTTTTTGTTTGGTGAGAAACTTCATGATCCCATAGGGGATTGCAATATACTTGAAAACGAAGGGCAAGGCATTGAGAAATGGTACGATTTTCAGTAATAGAAAGGTAATGGCAACACTGGCACAAAAGTAAATGGCCTGGTCCTGGTCAATGGGAAACCAAAGCTTTATATTATCAATACTATACAGCTTTCGGGAGGTCTTCCACACTGAGTTATATGTACGAAGGACCACCTTTACATCATCATCCATAGCCATAGGTTAGCCCCCGAATATTTTAGTCCAGATGGTGGTTCCTAGCCCCTTTAGTCGGTTTGGATCATCGACGATGACCAGAACCAGGGAGGCCAACACTAAAAAACCCACCAGCTGCATCCACATTTTTTTAGCGATAAATGGTATCGAAATGACAGCTACAGCTAACAATGCAAGCCAAAAGGCCTGCTGTTTTATCCAGTTATATGTATTTTGTCCAAAATCACCGGCATCGGCCATGACACCCTGGGATAGGGCCATAATCCCCAAAATAAGGATCAACACCATTTGACCGTATTTTATTAATTTAAGTTTTGTTGTAAATGACATAATATATTGACCTCCTGTTAGTTTATATTACCCGCTCTCACATCGAAATTTTTAATATAGAACCGGTTTTCCTTTTTCACGATAGATACATTAAATTTTTGCGGCAGGACCTGGCCGTTTACACTGTCTTTTACCGACAGGGCAACAATAGCCACGATGCTCTGATTCTTCTCATCGGTGTAGATATTGGCAGAATCCAGCTTTTGCAGTTCAAAGCGCTTCTCCATCCCCTTGACTTGTGTTTTCGTGTCTGCCATGTAATAGGCAATTTCACCACTGGTTCCGGAGTAGTAGGTTTTAAAGAAGTTTTCCAGCATCGTCCGGATCTCTTTGGCCTGGTCTGCATCCATTTCTTTACCGGTATAGGGCTTTAACTTAATGGCTGCCTTGTCCTGATCCGGAACAAAGGCCGGAACCTCCTCCACGGAATATAGCCCATCCAGGATGGCCACCGGTACCCGTAGGGTGCAGCTGCTTACAGTTTCTGGCCCACCCTTTTTCGTATAACGTACCTTTGCCCTTACATCCACGTTTAGCTGGGTTCCGGAAAACCACTTTATACCGGTGACTTCCGTATCCTGTACGCTGCTGGCATCCCCTGTAAACGCTTGTGGCAGCTCCACATATCCGGCCACATACTTTTTCAGCCTTCCGGAATAATCTTCCATACTCTTTGTATTGTCATAGGTTAAATACTCGGAAACAAATCCCTGGGCAAAGGCGGCCGCCTCCAGTTCCTGCTTTCTCTTCTGTTCATTCTCCTGGGTATACTGTTCCACCACTTCCCTGGCTGTCATGGAATCACTTTGTTTAAATACGGAACCAATCCCCCGCAGCAGCAGGAAAACCACCAGAACCCACAGCAGAATCTTACCGATCCGCTGGGGCAAAGTACTTTTTATTTTTAGCATTTTCAAAATATCACCTCCTTTACCTGCAAAAGCGCCTTTACCTCATGTTAGAACGTTTGATATTCTTCTTCGTCACCATCGTTTTCCTCTATTTCCTCCAGGCCCTTCTCCAGTTCACCCCTTGCATCCTCAGAGAGCTGTGTAATCAGCATATCCCCTACAACATAGTTACCGGGAACCAGAAATTTATCTTCAAAGTGGTAGGCCTGGAACTCCCAGGTATCGGCACCGATGTTATACATAAACCGTCCACGGGTTTCATCCAGCAATGTGGCTTTTGTGTTGTTCAGCACCATTTCACTGGCTGCTGCATCCACCATTCGCCCAGAGATCCGGATAGGCAGGTTGTTTTTGATCTGTCCCGTTATAACCTTGGCATCTGGCCGCTGGGTACCCAGGATCATATTAATACCGGCTGCCCGGGAGAGCCGGGCCAGGGAGGACATTTCCTTTTCGATTTCCTCATAGATTTTTTTCTCTTGTTTGCTCAGTCCTGTTTTGTCCAGCATTTCCGCTACTTCGTCACAGAAAACCACCACCCTGCACAGCTGCATTTCTCCCAGGGCGTTATACTCTGCCAGGTTTTTAACCCCCTTCTGACGGAAAAGAGCCAGTCTCAAAGCATTCTCTTTGACCAGCTCCTTAAATATAGCTAAAGCCCGTATTCTATCGGTAACGACTTCCCCGAACTGTTCATATTCTAGCCCGAACTCTACCCCGCCTTTAAAATCAAACATATATATCTTTGCACCCTTTTTAATGCTCTGCCAGAGTATGCACCGCAGCAACACAGATTTACCAGAGCCTGTAACCCCTGCAATCAGCCCATGAGGAACCTTGTTCAAATCAAAGACTACATCATCCAGCATGGCAACCCCCACCGTGACCTCAAAGTCCTTTTCCCTGATGCAATCATTGGACCAGGGTACATAGTCTTTAAGGCCCTGGGAACTGGGGATCGTATAAAGCTTAATGACCTTTTTCGTGTTTTTAGCCAGGACTATTTTTGTTATGTTGCAGTCCAAAACAGTCTCCAGCTCCACCACTTTACTTTTCCAATCCGGCAGGGGAATGGAGGAATAAAAGTAGTAGATGGTTTGTTTTCCGTCCTTCTCCTCCCGCATGAACTTCGGGTAGTCTTTTGTCTCTATAACTTCCCCGGCCAAATTTCTCTTTTTGACCTTTCCCTTTGAAAAGAAACCAATGCTATCGAATTTCAGGTCAAAGCTTCGAATAAACTGGGTGTACTCCTCCCCTTTCCAATAAAGATACAGGAAGGGAAGTCCCAGAGAGAGCCATAGAAGGTATTTTGCAGGAGCATACTTCATTTTATCAATGGGAACCGCTTGCCAGATCCTTTCCTTTAGTAGAAAAATAATGGCACCTGCTACTAAAAATATAGCCAGTGCCACAAAATTTGATCCTTTCTCCTTCAGTCGCCTACACCCGATAAAAACGTTTTTCCCAAAATCAAAAACACCCTTAAACACCGTAAAAATAGCGCTTCCAACGGCTTCAAGCTGCTTGTCGGAATTATTCATTTTTTACCCCTTTCGCCAAGGTAAATATCTGTAGTGCTAGGGAAACTGTGTCCCAGCTGCCCTGCTACCACCTCCCTGGCCTCCTTAAAATCCTTTCCTTTCTTCATTTCCTCCCTGACCCGCATCCTGGCATTCAACCTTCGTAAATCATGGGTTTCTATGTTCCTTTTATGTGATTTTTGACTTATGGACCGCCTGCTGTTGAACAGCTTTTCATCCTTATCCTTTGTACTTATGTATTCTCGTAATTTCTCATGCAAGTACGGATCATCCCTAACCTTTACCTTCCTGCTTTTCCTTCCCTTTCCTTCGTGGACCTGGACCAGAATTATACCGTCATTAAAGGTAATGTCCTTTACTCTAAGTTTGGCAACCTCGCTTACTCGAAGCCCGCTTTGCAGTTCGAGCCGTAGGGTAAGCCTGGTCTTTAGGTCGTGAATTCCGTTTATCTTTCGTTTTATATTACTTTCATCAATCACTCTGTTTTTACGGACAGGCTGCGGCTTTCTTTTGTACTCATTTATCAGCATGCTCTCATAGGACCTACTTAGCAGGCCTTCAGGCTTTTTAATCACGATTTCCTCATATTTCCGAATGGCATTAATGTATTTCCTAAGTTGCACCAGCTCCTTTACCATCCCCCGCAAAGCTCCTCCAATCTCCTCCTCACCACCTTCCTGCACCCGATCCGCCAGGACCCGCACACAGCTTAAATATGTTGTGGCTGTATCCTTTGTAATAGCAGCCTTTTCCACTAACCTGGCCAACGCCATTTTATAATTCACTACATGGAATATAGAATCACCCCCTCCCTTTAAATTTAGCCCAGGTACCGCCAATCAGAAAAAAAATGAATAACCAAAGTATAACTAGCAAATGTTCTTTCATACAATCTCCCTTGCGTAGCATATAACTGCTAAACTATGCCTTTTCTAACGGACAATCTTTTCTGCACCCATTCTCAGGGCATTTAGGTCTATAACCTATGGCCATGCAATAATATCCGTTGTCCTTGCATTGGCTCAACATGCACCGGAGACATTCCGGCTTGTCAAAAAATTCAAGGGTAAGAATATATTTCTTCACAATAATCCCTGGCTTTCTTTACATTTAGCGGCATAAAAAATACCGCACCATTCAGTTTTCTATTTCTGAATAATACGGTATTTTTTTTAGTAATTTGATGTATTAGGTTTGAACAAGACATATCTTTTCATGTATTTTTCAACTTTTTCTACTTCATCATATATGTCTGGGTCAAAAATCGCATTTGAGCAATCAGACCTATCATCATTTTCAACTTCTAGCATAAGTGCGTTTTTTCTAATTTCTTTTAGTCTGCTATGTAATTCTCTTGAAGCTACCCTGTTATCTAAATCTTCAAAATCTTTTTTCGTCACAATCCCAGCATTATCATAAACCCTTATTACCTCATCCAATTTTATCATAATTATCCTCCATATTCTAATTTTCACTATTTTTCAAGGATAATTATACCATACTATCAGTTGACTAAAATACCGTATTATTCAGTTTTCAAAGATTAAGTTTACTTCACAGTTTCAGCATTTACCGCTATACGGCATCCTTACACATGTTTGCCAGGCTCAAAATTACATAGCCTTTTGCAAGTCCAAAACCTTCCTTTTTTAAAATTCCTATCGTTATTGCGGTATTCCCACGGTTTTTTTCCGTCCCAGACAGCTTGGAATGGTTCAGGCCATGTTTTTAGGGTATGGACCTGTACTTTTTCTTTGGTGTTAAAATCTTCCCCGAACTCTTGTTTCCAAAGAGTGTTAAGTATTCTGTTCACTTTATTCATATTTGGCTTGCCTTTCTGCTTATAATCAGGGCATTCTTCAAGCTCACAAATACCAATTCCGCACGAATCATAATAAAAACATGTTTTATCCAATCCTTTCAACCCCCTTTTCATTTTTTTTGCCGGCTCCCTACGCTCTGCACTAAATCCCTCCTTTTTGTCGCCTCCTTGCCCTCTCCGCTACCTCACCCCTGCCCCCACTCCTCCAGAGTGTGACAATGTTGATGATCTAGTCTATAGATAGCTACATGTAGTAGCTATCTATAGAGATATAAAATGTAAAAATAAGCACCAATAAACTGGTACTTATTTATCTTTAAAAGAGCATCTGAGTGATGGAGAAAATGACATACACCTTACCGCTATAAAAAATACCTTTTTTATAGACTAGGTATGGTGATGAAATGTAACCTAGTGCTAGAAAATAGGCCAGTGCAGGCGGTAAGGATTACATACTAGTATTTTTGTTAATCATCACCGGTTTCCATGGCCTTCAGAGCCTCATATACCCCTTTCCTGATAGTGACTACCCTCATACTCCTGCCGCCGATCCAAGCTGTATTAGTCAATCGACTATCCTCTGAAACAAGAAATCCTAAGTTTTTATATAACTGTATGTGCATCTTTAATATTCGATGGGGCTCCTGACCTTCTGGGACAATAATATTCTTTAATAGTACCTGTTTGAAAGTAGGGGCCTTGAAGTGCAGTAGCTTTCCATCAGAGCTTTCTGCCGCCAGGGGGCGGCCATTTACCAGAGCATTAACCAGGAAATCCACTGTGCGGAAAAATACCGGCAGTGTGTCCGGCATATAGATTCGATAGAGTTTATTGGGAGCCATTGCTGATCATCCTTTTGAACATTTTTCCGGTTTTGTTGAAGGTGTTGGTTCGTGTTCTAGGGCCATTCACTTGGAAAAGAAGGTTAAAGTCTGTTGATTGTTCTGCTGTGTGTATTTCTTCAGAGCTGGAAGTGGAGACATGGGGCCCTGTGTGTACTTCCTCGGAGTTAGCGCTGTTGGTACAGGAATCAGTGTGTACGTGTGTATGTACTCCTGTATGTACAACTCCGTCGCTTCCCGGTTCTTCACTTGGATCTGTGTGTACTTTCTGAGGGATAGAGTCGGAAGTGTCCATTTTCGTGTGTACTGCTGTGTGTACTATGCCAGAATCAGGCGAAGTTGTATGCACTTCTGTATGTACTTTCGTATGTACCATTTCACCTATATTGGAACTTTCGCCGGAACTTGTGTGTACTTTATAGGGAGCAGGTTCAGATGTCGCGGTTCCTGTGTGTACCGTCGAGTATACTATATGGGAGTCAGACGGGTCTGTATGTACCTGTGTATATATTCCTGCATGTACTTCCATGTGTACTGGTGCCTGTACCATCGGAAGAAAACGATACTGCCCTGGCTTGTTCACTGCAGTATCCTGTTGATAATAGATAAAACCCTTTTCCACCAGCTTTTCTCTTGCCTTATAGAGACCCTTATGGGACAACCCTGTAAGTTTTTCCAAAACAAAACTGGGAACACTGAAGGGTTCCGCACTTTCCTTTTGGTACATCTTCAAAGCACACCAAAGTGCAAACTCCCCAGTGGTCAAGATCTTACCCTCTGATCCTATGACCAGTTCCCGAAAGGCATATAATTCCTTCAAAACACTCATTCTTCTTCATACTCCCTGGCCGTAGAAAAGTAAGCCTCCACATTCCGTGTGATGGGCCTATCCACTACCTCGATATTCGGTATTTCTTTTTTCAGTTCCTGACTCACCATGGAGCCAAGTTCCTCACTGGCGCCTCCAAACAGGTACATGTAGTTAACCCTGCTGATGTCAAAGCTGTTATTGCCCATGGCCTTCATAAAGTTATAGATCACCTTGTCTACCAGGGGCTTATAGTAGACCAGCTTTTCCTTATTCAAGTCAATGGTGCCCCGGTTTGTCTCCAGAATCCCCTTCCGGTCCGGATCAAACAGGTAGCTGTTCAGTTCGTGCCGATTGAAGTTTCTGAGCCTAGCCCGTATCATGATATCCTCGCAAAATCGATCCTGCGCTTCATTGATACCGACATCAAAGCCGAACATACACTCCTCGATGTAGTTTTCATTGCAATATCCCGCAAAGTCCGAGCTGCCGCCTCCCAGGTCCGCTCCAATGACGCTGATGTGCTTCTTTGCGTACCGGGGCAATATATTTCCCTGTTCATCCGCCACCACGGTCAACAGTCCTGCATAGCATTCCGGCAGTACCGTAATTTCCTCCGGGTCCAGATGGAGCTTGATCTTCCGGTGGTTCAGAAGCTTCGTGTTGAAGGTAACGATGTGTTCTCCCTGGAACTGTTCTAGATACTTTTTCACATTGGCAAAGTCATATTTGCCTTGAGAGTTTTTCATGAAGAACTCACGGACCGGAAGTCCCGTGCCTAGAGCCACCTGAAATTCCTCCTCCTCCGGACTCTCAAGTGCTAGCACGTAAGCCAGGGAGGTAAGGGCTGCCACCTTCAGGATCCTGTTCTCCGACTTTAGCCCTCCGATGCTCTCCTGACCTCCGGCTCCGGATGCCAGGCTACCTACATAAAAATTGCCGGAGATCCCTGTACTCTCGATGTCCACATCCAGGAAATCTACAGCTTCTCCTACATCACCCCTTCCAAAAATCATTCTAGCCTCTGTAGCCTGTCTGATGAGTGTATCGATTCTATACACTTCCTTTGAGGTTTTCAATTTTACACTGTTGTTTCCTACATCACAGCCGATAGCATATGTTTTCATGTAGCACGTCCTTTCGTTTTAATATTGGGCCAATAACAAAGGCATGTACTGGAAGACTCCGGCACATGCCTTTGTAAATAAATCGAGCTGTATTTCCTATAAAGAAACACAGCTCGATTTATGTCTTATTTGTCATATGAAGCCTAAAGCCTTTCGTAGTCATTATTTTTATTATAAAATTCTGAAATCTGGTGGACCCGATTTCATGTTTTTATAGTGATCGATCATAGGTACTGTCGTTTTTCAAAAGAACTGTTCTCTTGTTCTCTCTGAATCCACTATAATACAAATCAGAAAATTTGAAGTAATCAGTAATCTTGAATTCTTTCACCGCATTACTGGCAACCATCTGATTAACTTCCTGCTGAATATTCAACAGTGATGCCTCAAGGATAAAAATAAAACCAAAGATTTAGCAAGCCGTATTGAGCAAAATTTAGACAAAATTAACAGGTTGCAAATCAAAGGGATTGCTGCCCTGCATCATTTATGTGTTCAAGTAGAAACAAATTTTTTCAACTAAAAACGCTGGCTTTCATCTTGTTCAAGTCACTATGCCTTCGCCTCTGTTGCCGCCTCTAAAGGGATGAACGTACTGCCAGGATAGGTCCAGAGTTTTGTATTAATAACTTTGCGAGATGAACTCAGGATAGCACCGGTTTTGACAAATCAACCTCCCTCCTATGCTATACGCACCCGGAAGCAATACCCCCTTTCAGAAACGGGTGAAGGAACGTCTCCAGCCACTGCAAACGTAACAGAACTGCTTTATATAGGACCTAGCAACCCCAATTCGTATCCTTTGGCAACAGCACCGATTCTCGTTTTAACTCCCAGCTTCTGGATGACGGAGGTCAGGTGGTATTCCACTGTCCGCTGGCTCACGGCAAGCTCCAGTGAGATTTCTTTGTTGGTCATTTCCCGGGCCACCAGCCTCAATATCTCCCGTTCCATTGAGGTAAGCTTGTCCTGCCGAGGCTTGTCAAACATCTTCTCGGGAACAAGCATGTGGCCGGCTACACTTTGTTTAATCGTATTAATAATCTGCTGGTAGGTGGCCTGCTTTGATAAATATGCATTTACACCTATTTCATAAGCTTTCCTGTAGAATTCGTCATATACATACCCCGATAGCATTATCAGCTTCAAAGTGGATTCATATTGCCGCTTCAACAATACCGCCAATTCAAAACCGTCCATCTGAGGCATGGACACATCCATAACCAGCACATCGAGTTGGTACAGGTGAATCTGCTCCAGAAGTGCCCGGTGATCGGTGAAAGTTGCCACCACACGAATATCAGGTTCCTGTTCCAGACGGTTTTTCAAACCTTCCATCACCAAAGGATGATCATCCAGCAGAATCACTTTGATATATTCCTCCCTATCCATCGTTCTCCTCCTTTTGCCGTAGCTTTAGTGTAATAACCGTTCCTTTTCCAGGTACCGACCGGATATCCATAGCTCCATTCAAGTAAGTGATCTGGTTGCTGACGGATACCAGTCCAAGATGTTTATGTTCCATGGCATTCCGATGCTCATAGAAGGAGGCAGCTTCAAATCCCCTGCCGTTATCGCTTACCGTACAGCATATCTCCCCCTCAGACTCCTGCCACAGGCGGATTTCCAAACGGGATGCCTTTGCATGTTTCACCACATTATTGGTAAGCTCGCGGATCATCCTGAACAGATTGGACTTCAGCACCGGATCCAAGGCTTCCTGCGGTTTCCAGTCATAATGAAGGACGGTTTCCAGCCCTCCCTTTTGCTGAAGGTTGCGCAGTAGCCAGTGTAGTGCCTCCTCCAGACCCACCATATCTACGATGTGGGGATACAACTCATCGCACAGCAGACGGATATCACGCTGGGAATCGTAAAGACACTTTAGCCAGGCGGCAGCCTGCCCCTTATCCAGGTGCTCCTGTCCGGTCGCTTCCTCCAGATCTCTCGACAGGAAAATAAGACTTTGCAGCAGATGGTCATGGAGATAATAAGAGGTGCGGATCCGCTCCGACTGCTGCGCCTCCAAAAGCTGCCGGTTAAACCAGCGGATATCGCTGATGCTTTGCTCATAGGCCGCATTCTGGTTCTTGGACTGCTGATACTGCTTTTGCAGCCTGGAGAGGTGTCCTGCGTTCATTAAAAGGCGGAGGGTCTCTGTCCGGATGCTGTCAAGCAGCCCTCGCTCCTCTACGGAAAGCAGTGACGAATTACTTTTTGGCCCCACACAAAGAAAACCCATACCTGTCTCATTGCTCTCTCTGGCAATAGGGGCCAGATATTCGAATGAAAAATTGCCCTTCAGAAACTCCTGGTCAAGCCATTTGTCATCCTCAACCCCTTCCATATGGACATTGTTATACCGCCCGGTTCCATGGACGGAAATCCTGGCACCATCATACCATATGATACAGACTCCGTCCACTTCCATGATACTGTGTATCATTTCCCCAAGCATACTCAGAATGTCATGGATATTCTGAGTTTCCGCCATTTGAATGGACAATCTGAGCTTTTGCTGCTCCAGCCATTCCTTGCGCTTTTCAGCACCTTGCCGTGACCATTGAAGGCATTTCCGGTAGCCACAGGTTAGCCCTGCGAATAACCCGAAGGGAAACAGGGACCAGGCCGGCTCCTCCAGCCGGACAGCAGCAAGAAACAACATGAGCACGCAACCATAGTATAGGCTGTGAATCAGCAGACGCGGTACATAAATTCTCATATCCAGTAGGCTCCTCTTTCCAAGCACAACCATCATTGTACCGGAAAGGGGAATGAGTCCCATCAGTGCATATTCAGGAGCTATTATATAATTCCCTCCCAGCAGATCCGGAATGGCATACAGAAAGATATACGGAAGCAGGCTGAGATACAACCCGAATACAAGGGCCAGAGCGTGGTTTTTTTCAACACTGTCCAGAGTTTTCCAATATAGCCTCACAGCTCCGGCAATCACCAGCAGACTGAGGATAAAGACAAGTTGTACGGTTTCCCGAATCCACGATGGAATCTCTTCCCCTGCTATGGCATAGATGGTATAAGCTGAAAAAAGCAGGCAAAACAAGCGGAAGGCAGACAGCAGCTTCTTCCACACAGGAGGCTTCACCCGAAGCACGAAAGAGATGCAGAAGGAAAGCAGCAAATAAGGTAGCCAGATTGAGCAAAGGGACAGGATGAGATCAGCCAACAGTATTTCCGTGGAGTACAGGGCCAGGACAATCAAAGCCATCACCAGGTTCATGGCAGCAAATTTACGGACTATGGAAGAACCGGGGTTTTTAAGGTAGGCTATCAATCCGATTCCCAGCAGTAAGCCCTCTGCCAGTATGGAAAAGATAATTTTCCCCACATCTTCAAGTTCCGTCTCCACATGCATTTCATAAATCGAACCGTCATTTCGCAACAAAACTGCTCTGGAAACTTTAACCAGGGAAATCCTCGGGCTTTCTGAAAAATATTCCTTTGCCGGTCTGCCGTCAACGGCCAGAACCCGGTCTCCCGGCCGTACTCCCTCTTCCGCCGCCTTGCCGGATACATCCACCTTGTGGACAATCCACATATCCCCGTTATGTTTTAACACCGCTCCGATGTAAGGAAAACGAACTGATTCAAAGTGGATGCAGACTGCAATGACTAGAAAACCCAACAGGGATGCGGTCGCAATGGCATGAAACTTATTTTTGAAAAAAAACATATAAACCTTCCTTTACTCCTTCGGGCAGCTTTTGCAGGTTAAACCCCTACAAGATAAAGCGTAATACCTCCCCAGATAGTGTTGATAAAAATATGAAAGAGGATTGAAACGTAAATATTCTTTCTAAGCTTAACCAGTATTTCGCAGGGAATTATCACGGCAAGGGGGAGGAATGCCCAATTCATGGGAGCCTGCCACATGTGATAAAACTGGAACAACACACTGATGATTAACCAGTCAAGCTTGAGAGAACCGGCCTTTCTCAGCAGGTATCCGCGGAAATAGATTTCCTCCCCTACGAAATTCCCAATGAGTCCAATTACAAGAAGCGGCCAGGGGAAATCATAATAACCCTGGTTGTAGATATGCCATTCACCCATATGCAGCGCAGAAATACTGTTAAGAAACCCGGACAAATGAGGAAAAACATACTTCATATACGGTAAAGACAGCACCGTAAAAAGGACGGTGATGGCAGGCAGTACAAGCAGCAGCCCTTTGACATCTGGCTTCCCAAAGCCCAGATAGCGCAGAGACTGCCTAAACGTGAGCTTATCCACAAATCTTAACATGAAAAAAGGAAAAAGAATATGCCAGCCGCTAGCCATTACAGCCAACACCAGAAACTGCACATAGTGGCTGGACAATCCGGTCAGGGACATCAGGGTACTCCGCAAAGGATAAACCATCAGATAGGCCAAAAAACCCGGCAGTACGGCCAGGGATAGGTACAGTACAAGCTGCCTGGAATTCTTCGCTTCATGCTCATGCAGGAACTTGTCATAATCCGGGTCAGATCTTACCAGCAAAGCAGCCAGCTTGCGGATGAATACATTTTGCATAAGAAAACTCTCCATGAAATTAAATTTGTAACCATAAAGATACTCTTACAGCATATCACAGTTCCATAGAACGCGTATCCGTGTGTCCCGCGAATTTTCCGCATTTCCCCGCATTTGTTTTGCGTGACCACGCAAAGCAGTGGTATTCTTACGTGTATCCAAACCGACCCACGAGATTTTTTTCACAGCTGTTTTACTGGACTTCGAATATTACATGCCAAAAAGTGCAAGTGGATAAAAACGAGATTAACATTTTACCCACTTTCCCCCTATAAGACTCTACTATAGAAATTGTATATTCATTAGTAAAGACACCTTGCATATATCTTTCAGATCTCTACAAATATTGGGTGTTGGTATTAAACATGTGGAAATATAACAACCAGTTTCATTCTTTTGCCTACCCGATTTTCCCAAGTTTATCTATAGAAGCTTCTGTGACAGAGACTCTATATAACTTATACCCTCCCAATGCCATGACTTGCCGGAAGGGTTATGAAACGCTCAAAATTCGGGCATGTAATTATTAGTACATATCTCTACTTGAGCAGAAATTACTACTACGAGATTTAGGTTTTGCACAATTTCTATGTATTTCCGGTTTTTTGCAGTTGCGCATTTAAAGAATATTATGTTTTAGTTGCGATCTAATAATCTTCCCATTATAACTGTATTATAATAGTTTCCATCTTTATGGATACGGTCCTTTATTAATAATCCTTCTTCTACAAATCCATATCTTTTATATAATTGAATCGCTTTTGTATTTGTTTGTACCACAGTTAATGAAATTTTTTCAATTCCCACAGTATCTGCCCACATCAAAATATTTTCTAACAGTACTTTACCAATTCCATGTCCCCAGTATTCCTTTAATATACATATTCCAAACTCCGCTTTATGTCTAAATCTACTTAGTTTACTTCCTTCACAGCGTGTAAATCCAACAATTTTTCCTTCTACTTCCGCAACTAAAAATATAGTTTTTTCCGCTATTGAATCTTCATAAATAAGTTTTTCAAAATCTTCTGGCGTTAACAAACCTTCACCAGATTCCCTATCGAGATTTTCTGTTTCTCCATCAATTTTAACTCTTAATTTAGATAGCCCACTTGCATCATGTTTTGTAGGGCAACGAAGTATCCATGTTAGACTGTTACTTTCTATTCTTTTGTTTTCAATAATCATATATTACCTCCAGCAGAATTATTAAAATAAGTTTGTACATTAATACAAGTATGTAATATGGGAGACTGTGTGAAAACACGATAAAATCAGGCTTAAAGTTGCTAATTACCTTGGTTTTTGCAGTATTACTTTGAGAATACAAAGACAAAAGGGGATATTACCCCTGTAATTGCCCTATCAACTTTTCAACTCCCACAGTATTTATCACCCGTTTGATGTTATACACCAAAAAGTGCATAAGGGATTCCGTCCGTACGCTTTCCGTCCCCCTGGTTAGAAAGTATGTGAACCCCAAACTTCTTTTTATCGTCCCGAATGGATGCTCCGCAAGACGCTGTCGCTTTTTGTAAAGTTCCATATATTCCTTTGTACGCTTATCAACCTCATCGGCAAAATGGTCATTTTTCTTTCGGCTGACGGTTCTTCCTTTTTTATGCGACGTGCATAAATCCTTGGTGGGACACGACGTACAAGCCTTGTTATTGGCATATCTAATTAATTGACTATCCTCTCGGCTGTTTTTATACTTGCTTAATTCATGTCCTTGGGGACAGATATAGACGTCTTTTTCTTTGTCATACAAAAAGTTCAATTTACTGTAATTGATGTTCGAAAAATTACTTTTATTTGCTTTGGATACAATCGGGTTTATCCCTTTGTCTTTGCATTTGGCGAATTCTTCAGCGGAATAGTAGCCTTTATCCGCTATTGCTGTTATCTCCTCAACCTTTAACTCTTCCTTTGCCCTTGAAGCCATATTGTAGAATTGTTTGTAGTCTGTCGACTCACTTGTCACATCAACAGTAACAATCAAATGGGTCTTATCCTCTACTGCTATCTGTACATTATGACTGATATCGCCCCCACCGTTATTGCTTCTCATCAGCCTTGCGTCAGGGTCAGTCATGTATAGGGTACCCTCTTTTTCAACTCGCTTGGCTAATTCTTCAAGTTCAGACACTCTATCTTTGATTCCTTTGATTTTTTCTTCAATTTCTGCCCTGCTTAAGGTAGTAGTCTGGCTATCGCTTTCCTGCGTATCACAGGCATCAAGCAATGCCATATATCTCTCGGCTGATTCAGCATAATGAGCAAGCACCTTATCAAGTTTATTCTTTGTGTAGTATGCTTTTCTTCCATTGTTCGCACGAAACTTACTGCCATCTATAGCTACGATTTCCTTACTGATAAGCCCCAACTCATCGCATATCATGCTAAATTTACTAAAAGCCAGTTTTATTTGCTTTTTATTATCTTTCCTGAAGTCTGCTATGGTTTTGAAATCCGGCTTGAGTTCATTGATAAGCCACATCACTTCGATGTTGCGGTAGCATTCTTTTTCAATCTTCCTTGATGAACGGATGCCGTTATAGTAGCTATAGGTGTAGAGCTTGAACAAATCAACCGGACTATATGGCTTTCTGCCGGTTTCCTTTGTTTCACTATGGGTGAAGCCTATCAAGGTTATATCCATATTATCGATGATCGCATCAATCGCCCTGACTATATTATCCTGGGCAATCATATCGTCAAGACACATCGGAAGCATGTTCAGTTGGTCTCTGTTTTCACCACATATATATCGGCTCATTTCATCATCCCCAATCATCTTTTGTTACTTCCATTATACCATTTCATAGCATATTCTGGAAGAATCAGGCTGTGTTTTCACACAGCCTGATGGGTTTTATTCAGTTTACACTTTTATATAAAATCTGACTTTTATTAGCTTACCTACCCTAGTGGTATTTATATACAAAAAAGTCTGATAGAGGATTTTCCTTATCAGACAGAGCCATTGATATTTCGTTATTTGAATTTATTAATCTCGTATTGCAGTAAATATATAATTTGTTCCTGTATCTTTTACACTTACTTCTTTAAAGCCTGTTTCATTTAATAGTCGCAGAAACAAATCTTTACCAATAGGGTTATTTTCCACACATTCAACTTCCATTTTTCTTTCACCGGATGCTTTATCAAATATTAAGTAAACAACATTGAATTGAATTGTCCTCTCCAAATAGTCAAAGACGTAAAGAACACTTACAATTTTACCGTCCTTTTCTTCATTTATCCTCATTGGAAGGAACTTTGGTTTTTGAGATAGCATATCATCATAATTTCTAATATCAAAAATGGCTATCCCCTTAGAATTTATGCGGTTATAAATACTATTTAAAGCATTTCTTACATCACTTGCAGGCGGCTTCTTTTTTGCGATCAGGTGATGAAGAAACGTTTTGATTTTGTTTTCAGTCACCTCTGCTACAGGCTTGCCATAAAATTTCTGGAGGTTCTGTACATACCGTACATACTCATTTTGAGATGATTCAGCCAGCCCTCTAATTTGCATGTTCATTACCATTTCTTAAATTACATCATCCATTTACATGCACTCCTTTCATGCTGATTATTACCACCTGTAAAGGAGTTGCATGATTTTTAGCATAGAAAAAGCCGGTATGTTTATACCAGCCTCAGAGGTTACTACCTTCTCAAACCGCCACCGCGGCATCGGTTTAGTTCATTATGAGTTTGGCGCAGTTGCGGTTTTTATGAATATTAATAAATTATTTTCCTCTCACGGGTATTCCATATTCCTCTGGATGATCTAAAATGTACGATGCTTTAAGAGTTTCTACATACTTCAAAGATTTAGTATCAGAGTCAAAATCAAAAATTATCAATTGACCTTTATAACCAGTATGAGTGCCAGTGTCTACAATTCCTATTCTGTTAGGTGCAATTTGAACAAATTGTTGGATATTATCTATGTTCACATTAGGCACTAGTGTTGTAATATTATTATCTCTATTAGGTTTTAAAGCAATGATAATTAAGCAAATCAAAATACCAGTTAAAACCACTTTCGAAAATTTATCAGTCAAATATTCCCACCCCCTATCTACTTTACAATATAAAACAAGTACGCATTACCTTATTAATCCAATGTTATATTTTGTAAAACCATAAGTCAAGTAGATGTAAAAAATAGACACTTGTGGCTCCGGTATTATGGGTTTTGCTCGGTTGCGTATTTTAATAAGAGTCTGAAATAAAATCATATTGAAATCCATCTTTGTGTCAATAACCCTGTCTCATTATCACTAATTAATACTTTGCAGACCTGATTTCATAGCTAACTGTCTAAGAAATGGATTATATAAAGCTGGGGATTTTAAATTTTTAATGAGTAAATTTAACTTGATATCCTTTACCTTCTGTTTATATCTATCCAAAAATCCATCTATTCCCTCTTCAAGACTCTGAGCTAAGTATAAAGAGCTTTTTAATGCGTAGCTGATTCCTTCCGCAGAGCTAGGGCTAATCGCACCTGCAGCTTCTCCAACCAGGGCTATACCATCCCTTCCTACATAAAACTGTGATACCTTCTTAGTCCTATAGATATATGCCCCCTCTGTTTTTATTTTGTTTTCAAAATTAAAGCCTATCTGTGTTAGTTTTGTTTTCAACATATCATACTTTTCCCTAGTGTTCTCCCTAGGTCTAAGGGCTGACCCTAATAATAGATAATTCTCCTTTGGTATTATCCAAGAGTAGAAATCACTTATTTCTTCATCAAAAATTGCTGTGAAATAGGGTATATGATATGGACATTCAAACCATTCCTGAATTGAGATGTATTTTTCAGGAATATTTATATCTTTACTAATAAAATTCCTTAACCTTGAAAACGCCCCATCAGCACCTATAATAACTCTTGTCTTTGCAGATAGTTCTTGTCCATTATAAATATATCTAACTTCATATCCACCTGGCATTTCAACAAAGTTTTTAAAAAAGGAATTAAACTTTTTATCAACTTCAGTTGGAAGTATAGAAACTAGCCATCTATCAAATTTATCCCTATCCATATTCAAGTAGAATCTCTGATATAGTCTTTCTAGATTATTAGTTAAATCAATTGTTCTTACAGCAAAAAGCTGCGGATTAACTAGAATATCTTTAGGTATCCCTAAGCCCAACTTTGCAATCATTTTCTGAGCATCGGGGGCTAATAATCCTCCGCAGCATTTATTTGTAAGTTTTTTGGGATTCTCATTTTCCAGGTCCCGTTTATCTATTAATAAAACCTTATATTTGCCACCAATTAACCGTGCAAGGGTAGACCCTGCAGGGCCTGACCCTACTATTACAATATCATACATAAATATAACCTCACAAAATAATTATATGTGCAATAAATGTTTTATGATTTCTTTCAAAAGATAAGTATAGGTATAATAAATACTAATGGCGAAAGGGTAAAAATCAGACCCAATTTAGTGAATTTTTTACTAAATAAAAGCATCACTCCTACTATCCAAATTGCAATAAAAAAAACTATCATCTAAAACATCCCTATCTACCCCGCCGCTTTCTAAAATAGGTATAGAAATCAAAAAAGTTAAAATTCCAGTCCAAAAATGATGCTAAATCCATAAATTTTTAGTATCATTTTTAGTCCTCCTCTTAATTCTTATATGATCTTTATTCTTTATTTATAGTTTCACTTCTATATTCTAAAATATCTCCAGGCTGACATTCTAAAGCCTTACAAATCGCCTCTAAAGTTGATAATCGAATCGCTTTTACCTTTCCATTTTTCAATATAGAAAGATTAGCCATCGTTATTCCAACCCTCTCCGAAAGTTCTGTTACGCTCATTTTCCTTTTAGCCAGCATCACATCAATATTGATTATTATTGCCATGTTAATCACCTCAGACCGTTAAGTCATTTTCTGATTTTATATCAATCGCTTCTTTTAACAGTTTTTGAAGAAGAGCAGCAAAGACTGCAATCACAGAAGAAGCAAAAATAATAAGCAATGGAAATGCTACGAGACCAGGAGCGTCATCTGCGTCCGCTATAGGATATACGAGTGGTGCGATTACTGCATATAAAATACTTATTGTGATTGCACAGTATTTTATATACTTTAAAGCATTTACAGATAATTCCGAGAAAGCTTTGTTCTTGTCAATATAGCTTAAAAGTTTTAAAGCCTGATACAGAGCAAAGAAAAAACATACCGCCGATGCATACACACCGATTAAAATTGGATAGTGCAAATAATCTGCAGCTGAAGGCAGCCAGAATATGCACAGAGCAAGAACAGGCATTCCAATAAGAATAGCCGCTAATTTTAAAAAGAGTGTTGTTACTTGTTTCATAAAAAGCACCTCACCTGTTTATTGATAATAATTTCATTTTAGTACCGATTTTATCGTTTATCAATAAGTATTTATTAAAAGTCATTATGTTTTTATCGAAACATTCTATATCTCTCATAGTCTCAGGTAACAAGTAAGGGGCATCTCTAACTTGTACCTGCCTGCTTTTTCTTCCTTTCCCTTCGAGAACCTGAACCAGAATTACACCGTCTTTAAAGGAAATATTCTTCACTCGAAGTCTGGCGATTTCGCTGACTCAAAGTCCGCTTTGAAGTTCGAGCCGCAGGGTGAGCCGGGTCTTTAGATCATGAATCCCGTTTATTTTTCGTTTGGTGGTACTTTCATCGATCTCTCTGTTTTTACCGACAGGTTGAGGCTTTCTCTTATACTCATTTATCAGTAGGCTCTCATAGGGCCTACTCAGTAAGCTTCCGGGTTTTTAAAGCACGATTTCTTCATACTTTCGAATGGCGTTTATGTACTTTCTCAGTTGTACCAGATCCTTAACCCTCTCCCGTAAAGCCGCCCCGATCTCTTTCTCCCCTCCTTCCTTGACTCTGTCTGATAAAACCCGCACACAGCTCAAATATGTTGTAGCTGTATCCTTTGTTATCGCAGCCCTCTCCACTAATCTGGCCAACGACGATGAATAATTCACTACATGGAACAGTAAAACCACCTCCTTTCTTCCATAAATTTTCCAAGATGCTTTTCCGTTGTCCTATTAAAATTTCATTCCTTTTTCCCGAATAATATTAGGATACTATTTTAAGGAGTTGGTAAAATGAATGAAAATATTCTCATTTCTTTTTTTCTATTTGCTGCGGGATTGTTCTCCTTGCTAGGTTCAATCTTAAACTGGGATTTCTTTTTTAACAATCGCAAAGCGCGTCTTTTTCTGACAATATTGGGACGAACAGGCGCAAGAATTTTTTATGCCCTGCTGGGTATTGGTTTATCAGTATTTGGAGTTATTCAACTTTTCACTTACTAAAATTTTGCGTAATACTGCATGTGCGGTATTACGCATTGTTTATAGTTAGCGACATAAAAAATACCGTAGAATTCATTTCTGAATAATACAGTATTTTTGGGTTATTAAATTCTATGTTATTACACCTAAGGATTTAGCTACTACACTAATATAACTATCCATCAACGATTATATATCTTTTCACAATACCAGCATCATCAAATTCTATTACAAAAACCCAAGGGTCTATAATATTGGTCCCTACTATATAGAATAATGACTTTTCAGTATCATGTACTAAACCATTTGCACCCAATAAGACTTTTACCTCTCCTTTAGTTTTACCATCTAAAGCTTTTTCTTTGATAAGATTCTGTGCCATTGAATAGCGACGAGTATTTTGCTGACTATTCCATTCCTCTTGAGTGAAAACGTTCGATTCTTTATTTTCTTTTATAAATGTATAATTTGCAATAAATAAAACACCTAGAGTACTTATAGTTATCAGTAAAATAAGTAATTTCCTATATTTCATTAGTTCATCACTTCTAAGCTAATAAAAACTTAGCTTCATAGTACACATCTGTCTTTAATTATATGTCAACTATATCATATTAGCAATATTTTCAAAATACCGTATTATTCAGTTTTCAAGGTTCAAATTACCTGCCTTGAATTTCTGCTCATTCTTCTCCATTTTTTTCTTATAACCATCCAGCCTTTTCCTGAGTTTTTCAATCATTCAAAACACTTCCTTTCGTGTTATCTTAAAACTGCATACCCACACCCATTGTTAAATTCTGGATTTGTGTTAAAATTGTTTTAAGGGGGAGTTGCTATGCTTGATAAAAAATCTAAAATAGTTTTGAAAGCTTTGACTAAAGTGTGTTTGCCCAATAATTATTGCGAAAGTACAGACCGGATACTAACACATTGCCCTAATGGTTTTACCGAAACCGATCTCTACCATACGCTTAATTACTTACATCGCAAAGAGCTGGTAAAACTTACTGATATTGGTGGATCAAAATACTCTATTCAAATGACTTATGAAGGCAAAAACTATAATGAATTTCAACGGATTAAAGTTAAGCAGTTTTTCCTTAAAAGCATTTTTGTTCCGATAGTTGTTGCAATTATTACCACTCTAACAACTCTTTTAATTAAAGGGCTTTTCAGTCCTGTTTCACCTTAATCGTTAAGCTCTTATTTAGCGGCATAAAAAATACCGTATGATTCAATTTAGAATAATACGGTATTTAAAAATATTAATTTAAGATATTTTGCAAATAATATGGATTTTGTTCGGTTACCTTTTTTGGGAAGTGAGCGTGTTGTCAAACAGCGAATTACCACTCTTCGGATTATGCTTATACTGCACAGGTTATTAATAACCCCAATAAACCAATGTGCCTTCTATTATGTTTATTAAATCTGCATTCCGTAAAGGCGCTTCTTGATTTGATGAAAGTAATTGTAACGGATTAACTAAATCTCTAAATAAGGATAGCTCGAACCAATTATCAGGAAGCCTTTTTTGTGCGAATGTATTATAGACTCGTTCAAATAAGTTAATATGAGTATCATTGAAAAACGTTCGATATCTGAAAAATTGGCCTATATCAGCAATAGAATGTCCTGTACATGCACCTTCCCAATCAACAAAAAACACTTGTTTATGTTCATTGACAAGCATATTTGCAGGGCGGAAATCACAATGAATAAATGACTTATGGCTATCAATTTCCGATATAAGTTTTTGTTTGTCCAAAACTAATTGTTGTATCCTCTCACGTAGCTCTTCACTTATTCGCTTTCTTACCATTGGATTATCTAAAAAAGAGTCATACCACACTTTATAGGGCGGCACATCCCATTCTGCAAGTCCTATGGTTTTTTCATTTGGAGTATTGTGTATGATAGCAGATGCTTTAGCTACTTGCTCCAGCAAAGAATGGTCACATTGATTGTTTTCTATAATATGTTTTTGTAAAGAAACACCGTTAATATACTGGTAGACAAAAATATTCGTTTTATGTTTCGTGGTGTGAAATAGTAAGTTTGGAATATTTATCTTACCTTTAACCAATTCATAAGCAATAATTTCGTTATTAAAGTCGGTTATGTTAGTTATCCTTAATAAAAATTTGCCTTTATTTGTACAAACAATAAAGTTGCTATTTTTACATCCAAGCTGTATCGCATTAAAAGCTGAGACAGTTAGCGTTTTGTCGTATTCAGTAAATATTATTTTTAATTCATCAATCTCTATATCTAAAATCGGCATATAACGTTCCCAGTCTAAATCAAACATTCAATCAACTCCAATCTGCATAGTATATAAATAATCTAAAGTACGCACTTCATTACAAATATGCATATATAATATCAATTATTTACCACATATTCAAATATAAATATATAAAATCTACGTCCAAGTGGGTAGGTTATATTATGTAATCCAGCAAATTATGGGGACGTAACAAATAGACATTATGTGTGGGTATATTATTTTAAATACCGTATTATATTAAATTTTCAAGGTTCATTTTTTATTACGCTAACTAAATAAACCACGATACCTTTGTTAACACATTTTTGACACAGTGCATATAATTAATTATTACTGCGATAATGAGGGGAAATTAATATGTTTTGCAATATTAAACTTGATTCCATCCAATTAGCCATAATAGCAGCTATTGTTGTAGTCATTGGTGATATTATCGCACTCATAGCAGTAATCGTCGCATTTAATGAAGAAAGAGCAGAAGCAGAAAATACCAAATGTGAGCTCGAAAATAAAATCAAATACTTGCAAGACAAACTACGTTCATAGATCACTTCACAGTTCATTGACTTAGTGTCATTCTATAGCAGTCGGCAAATTGGTTGAAATCTCCACCTCTATATGCGATAGTAATTACATCTTCAAGGAGGTCAAATTATGCTTAGAAAAATAATGTCACTTGAATATGAGGGTACATCTCTTCTGTTCCCCATCCTTCGTCATAATTATTCTGATCCATCGTAGAACCTCACTCCTTCCGTGCTATTTTAAAACTCTGCTTATCACTGGCACTGAAGTTTTTCAATAAATTCTGTATTTATCAGGAATAGTTGGTTAAAATAATTTTGTCGAAAGCGAGGTGATAAAATTGACTGTACAAAGCGATTTACAGAAAGCTATTGCAGCATGCGAAGCAGCAAAAGGTACTTACAAGGTGATGGCCCAGTCTACTGAAGATCAATCTGCAAAACAAATGTACAATGAAATGAGCACCGACTTGGAGAAACACATTCTATTCCTGAACGGCAGACTTAGCTACTTAAATCAAGGCAATGATTTAAACCATAAGCAGTAACATTGGCGGTTATATACCGCCTTTTACATATCTTGCGTAGTTCTCTTAATTAGTGACACAAAATGAACCTTGATAATCGAGTAATATGGTAATTTGAAAATATTGCCAACTTCTTTTAGTTATCATATAATTAATGTCATATTTGTATAAAGTTGCGAGACTATGATTACTTAAATATTGCCAACAATATTAGGAGGTCAATGTAATGAGAAAAAACACAGTATTAATAATAGCCTTGACTTGTGTAGTGATTTCCATAGTTTTGATGCTGTTACCGATAAGTGCAGTTCTCGTCTTTGCCCCAAATCCAGCAAAAAGATTAATAAAAACATTTTCATATTTTGATATGATAGTTTTAGGATACGGTAACGTGTTTCCGCTTTTAACTGCAGTCTTATCAATTGTATTACTTATTATTCTTTTATGGACAATATTGAGTCAAAGCCATTCCAGAAAACGAGAGAGGTCCTTAACGATATGCTCTATTATATGTGTTATTACTTCTGTTTTATCGTTATTGTTATTTGGTGGTATAAGTATCGCAGGAATAGCTATTTTCATATTGCTTTTACTCTCAACCATATTAGAATTTCGATTATTTTACAGGAGTATAAAATGAGCATTATTATTTGTAAATAAATTATATATTAGTGTTGTGCAGTAAAATGTAAATATTTATGCAGCTACCCCTAA